>CXWL01005922.1_pt1 | contig 40905 bp, 16 predicted proteins | sample 590931 | NCBI WGS metagenome assembly CXWL01 (sample SAMEA3498368, study PRJEB10139) | groundwater metagenome | biome: water well; material: biofilm material | place: Germany | collected 2015-04-27 | reverse complement strand
TAGGCACCGGCCACGAACATGCGCGGACCGGGGATGGCGCCGGCGTTGATGGCGTTGCGCAATTCGACATCCACGTAGGGCCACGCGGTGCCCATGTCGCGCACGGTGGTGAAACCGGCCTCCAGCGTCACCCGGGCGTTGCGCGCGCCCCAGAGCGCCGAGTAGGCCGGCGTGGTCTTGATCAGCTCGTCCTCCCAATGCGTGCCGTAGTGGCCGCAGAGGTGCGTATGCAGGTCGATGAGTCCGGGCAGCAGCGTGGCGCCGCCCAGGTCGATAACGCGCGCGCCGTCGGGCACCTTGAGATTCGCCCCGACGTCGAGGATGCGGTCGCCGTCGAGCAGCACCATGGCGGGCGCGAGCGGCTCCCCGCCGCGACCGTCAAGCAGGCGCGCGGCCTTGAGGAGTATCCTGTCGCCGGCCAACGCCAGCGCGGGCAATGCGACCCAGAGGGCAACCAGGAGCAGGTTTCGCGGTTTCATGGTGGGCCGCATTGAAGAGCGGTGGCGGTCCCGGCACAAGCCCGCAGCCTCACCGCGTCAGCTTGCGGTATTTGATCCGGTGGGGCTGGTCGGCGTCCTTGCCTTTCCGTTTCTTGAAGTCCTCGAGGTAGGCCGAGTAGTTGCCGGCGAACCAATGGACGTAGCTGTCGCCCTCGAAGGCCATGATGTGGGTCGCGACCCGGTCAAGGAACCAGCGGTCGTGCGAGATGATCACGGCGCAGCCGGCAAAACTCTCGAGCGCCTCCTCCAGCGCGCGGATGGAGTTCACGTCGAGGTCGTTGGTCGGCTCGTCGAGCAGCAGCAGGTTGGCGCCGCTCTTGAGCACGCGGGCGAGGAGCACGCGGTTGCGCTCGCCCCCGGAGAGCACGCCGACCTTCTTCTGCTGGTCGGCGCCGGTGAAGCCGAACTGCGCGCAGTAGGCCCGGCTGTTCACCGCGCGCGTGCCGAGCGTCATGACCTCCTGTCCGTCGCTGATGACCTCCCAGATGGTCCTGCTTCCCTCCAGCGAGTCGCGCGACTGCTCGACATAGGCGGACTTCACGGTGTCGCCAATCCTGAACGCGCCGGCGTCGGATTTTTCCAGGTTGGTGATGAGCTTGAAGAGCGTCGTTTTGCCCGCGCCGTTGGGGCCGATGATCCCCACGATGCCGCCCGGTGGCAGGGAGAAGCTGAGTTTGTCGAACAACAGCCTGTCGCCGTAACCCTTGCTGACCTCCTGCGCCTGCACGACGAGCGTGCCGAGGCGCGGGCCGGGCGGGATGATGATCTCGAACTTCTTTTCCTGCTCGGCGACATCGGCCTTGAGCATGGTCTCGTAGGCGTTGAGGCGCGCCTGGCCCTTGGACTGGCGGGCCTTGGCGGACGAACGGATCCACTCCAGCTCGCGGGCCATCGCCTTCTGGCGCTTGCTCTCGGTGCGCTCGGCGACGGTGGCCATCGCCTGCTTTTGCTCGAGCCAGGAGGAATAGTTGCCCTTGAACGGCAGGCCGTGCCCGTGGTCGAGCTCGAGGATCCAGCCGGCCACATTGTCCAAAAAATAGCGGTCGTGCGTGACGGCAATGACGGTGCCCTCGTAGCGCGAGAGATGCTGCTCGAGCCAATTGACCGAGTCGGCGTCAAGGTGGTTGGTCGGCTCGTCGAGGAGGAGGATGGAGGGCTTCTGCAACAGCAGCCGCGCCAGGGCGACGCGGCGGCGTTCACCGCCGGAAAGTGTGTCCACGATGGCCTCGCCCGGCGGGCAGCGCAGGGCGTCCATGGCCTGTTCGACCATCGGGGCGACATCCCACGCGCCGAGCTGGTCGATCTGCTCCTGCAGCCTGGCCTGCTTGTCGGAGATGGCGTCGCGCGCCTGGTCGTTGTCGGCCGCGGCGATCTCGTCCCAGCTCGCGTCGTAGGCGGCGGTGAGGTCGGTCAGGTGTTTCACGCCCTCCTCGACGCAGGTGCGGACGGTGGCGCCGGCGGTGAGGGCGGGTTCCTGCGGCAGGAAACCGACGGTGTAGCCCGGTTCGAAATGCACGCGGCCGTCAATCTCGGGGTCAAGCCCGGCGAGGATGCGCATGAGCGAGGACTTGCCGGAGCCGTTGAGGCCGAGCACGCCGATCTTGGCGCCGTAGTAGAACGACAGGGAGATGTCGCGCAGGATTTCCTTGCGCTCGATCTTCTTCGAGACGCCGAGCATCGAGAAGATGATCTTGGGGGAGTCGGACTGGGCCATGAGGGAGGTTGAAAATTGCAGGCGGCGGGGTGAATCCGAAGCGGCCAGCCTTCAACGGGCCGCAACCCACTCCGGAGCCCCACCCCGGATCTCACGCCTCATCCGGCGCGGCCGTCACCGTCACTTGCGGAGCAACAGGTGGATGAGCCAGGCGCCCAACAGAAACAACACGACCCCGACGGCCACCCGGATGGCCAGTTTGCGGTGACGGCTCGAGGTCTCGGAGGCCGACTCGATCTTGACCGGATGAACCAGGAAGATGCGGATTTTCTCCGGGATGTTCTTGAGTTTCTGCGGCGGGAGATAGGTGCCTTTCAGGTTCAGCTGGTTCTTGATCTGGGAGTAGAGGAAACTGGACATCGCGATGCCACCGGGATCCGCCAAGGGCTGGATGCGGGCGGCCACGTTCACCGTGTCGCTGAAGATGTCATCCTGCACGTCGACGAGTTCACCGAGGTGCAGGCCGATGCGGACGGCATAGCGGTTTTCGGGGGCGATCCAGGCGTTGTTGGCCTCGATGGCGGAGAGGACGCTCTGGCTGCAAGTGACGGAGGAGAGCGCCGTGGGGAACTCGGCCATCGAGCCATCACCCAGAAACTTGACCAGACGGCCCCCGCTCCGCGGGATCTCGGCGCGGAGCAGTTTCTCCAATTCGCCCACGCAGGCGAGTGCGCGGGCCTCATCCTTGGACATCATCGCACTGTAGCCCACCATATCAAGGAACATGATGGCCGCCAGACGGCGGTTTTGTTGGGGAATGCCGGGGGTCGTGTCCATATGGTGCGGCCCCCATCGATAGGGATTCCCGCCCGCGGCACAAGAGAGGAAATCTGATCGGAAAGTCGCGGGGGAGCCCGGCCCGGGCTGACTTGGCCGCCGGCCGCCGCAACGACCGGCGCGGGGCTCAGTTAATGGCGGGGCCCGCCGGCGTGGCTTCGGAAGAGAAGGAGGCCTGCACTTTCGGCCGAACCACTTCCGGTTTATCTATAACCCAAAGGGTGTCGACCGGCATGCCCTCGACCAACGCCCGGAGGAACTCTGGTTCCACATTGAGCCGGGCGCGGAGCACGCTGCCGTAAATCTGCGCCTTGGATCCTTCGAGTTCCTGCTGCGTCAAGCCCAGCAGCTCGATTTTGTTCAGCGTGGCGCGCAGGGATTTAAGATACGACAACACTTTGACGGCATCAGGATTTTTACTGGCCAGGAGCCAGTCGCGGAAGTCGGTCACCAGGGTGTCGGTGGTCTTTTCTTCCGGGGTCGAGGTCTTGAGGTAGTCATCATAACTCGCCGCAAACGCCCGGGCGACTTCATCGAGGCTGCTCTGGTTTTCCCCGATCAGGCCGATTTCGTTGGCGAGGCGGATAACCTCGCGCACGGCCTTGTCCTCGACCCGGGCGTCGGCCACCTGATAGTCGGACTCGGCGGGCCTGACTTTCGAGGGAATGGCGACAAACTTGGCGATCCAGAGATCGCGGGCCTTGCGCTCCTCGGGCGTGAGTGCCCGGGCGTAGATGCCCAGCGCCTGCAGTTGCTCGCGCACCGCGGCGGCGAGGTTGGTGTCCGGCGGCGCGACCGTGTTCTCGGTGCGCGGCACGGTGGGTGTGAACGCCTGCTCGAGCACGTCGCGGGGCGCGGCGCCTTGCGTCACGACACCGCGCAAGGCCAAATCTCCAGTGGGAATAATGCCGAAAAGCTCGGGCGTGATGGGCTGGTCGCGCAACGTGGTGAACCCGGGGGCGGTGCTCAGATCCAGATAGTTCAAAAAGGGTACAACCGACCGGTTGGAATTGCTCGTGACGAGGTCGGCGATGAACACGATGCTCGTCGTGCCGCCGTCGGACAGGATGCCAATCACGCGCGGACCCTGCCCGGCGATAATATTGCCCTTGATCACCGAGTAATCGAAACCACCGCTGCTCCCGGGCGCGAAGTTGGTCCGGTTGGGCGCCGGCAGGAGCCCTACACTCGCGGTGCTGTAAAGCTGCACGGCCCCGGCGACGAGTTCCGTGCCCCGGTCCTGCACCGTCTGATCGCTGGTGTCTTTCGCACCGGCCGGGAGGCGCGAGCGGATGTTGATGCCGTGGCCGGTGGTGGCACCCGAGGGGACCAACGGGGCACTCGTGGAGAGGATGAGGAAGTTGGCGGCGGCGGTGCTGCTGAGCGTGATGCCGTCGGTGGCGGCGGTGCCGTCGGCGATCATGACCAGCGAACCGTTGCGCACGGCCAGGCGCTCGAACGGCTGGACCGTGATCTTTTTGGCGAGCAGGTAGAGGTCGCCGGGGTTGCTCTTGAAGAGGGAGGCGCGCAACGGGGCCGCCGTTTTTAGCGCGGAACCGGCGACCGCGCCGCTGCCCAGGGTGATGGCGCCGTTGGCGGAATCGATGGTGGTGTTGCGCGTGGCGGTTTCGTCGAGGGAGTTGAACTGCAGGAAATCATTGATGGTGTCGTTGCTGCTGGTCCCGATCGCCAGGGAGATGTCGCCCTCGGCAAAGACATTGCCGCCGAGGATCATGTTGCGCCCATGCACGGAGATGGCGGCGAACCGGTCGGTGGATGAACCGACATTGCCATTGGAGATGATCGTGGCATTGGGCGCGCTCAGCACGATGGTGTCGCCCGGGCCGGTCAGGCCCTGCCGGAACCTGATGCCTTCGGTGGTGGAGCTGATGGAGGCGTTGAGGGTGATGGGCGTGCTGCCGTCGATGAGCACCGCATCCCCGAAGTCCATCTTGGTGGCGTTGAAATTGGCCCGCACCGTTGTCGTGCTGCCGGCGCCGGCATCGGTCGTCACATCACCCAACCGGCTGGTCTGGCCGACGGCGGCGTTGAACAGGGTGAGGCCGGAGACGTTGGCGGTGAGGTTGCTCTCCCCGGTGCTGGCCGCACTGATGATGGCACCGTCGGTCAAGGGCGACGGGAGGGTTCGCGGATCATCGTTCACCGTATTGGTAAAGGTGAGATTGCTGGCCGTGAAAGTTGTGTCGGCGCCCAGTAGCACGGCGTCGCTATAGGTTTGCGCGCCCGAAGTGCTGACCACTCCACCGTAGAAGCGCATCGCGCCCACCGCGTCGGTGGTGGTGATCGAGGTCAGCGGCTGGATGCCACCCACGGGACCGTTAAAGATGGCGTCACCCGTCAGGTTGACCGTGAGGGACTGGGCCCCGTTGAGCGTGTTGTTGAAGCGGCCCGTGGGGCCGGTGATGACCGTGGCCGCGGCCAGGGTCACGGGGTCGTTGAAGCGGAATGAGCCGCTGACTCCAAGGGCGCCGCCGGCAAGGACGGTGGAGCCCGGCAGGTCGGTCAGCAGGCTGTTCAGGCCGCTGATGGCGCTGGAGAAGGTGGTGACGCCGGGGGTGTTGACCGTGAGGCTGCCGCCACCGCTCAGCGCCTGGACGAAGGTGGCATTGCCGCCGGCGTTGACCAGGAACGCCCCGCTGATGCTGAGCGGGCTGATGAAGCTGCTGGCGCCGCCGGACGTGACCGTCACATTGCCGCCATTGGTGGTGATGCCAGCCAGCTGGGCACTGCCGCCCGTCGCGGTAACCGTGATCGCCCCGCCGGCGGTGGCCAGCGTGCCCGGCGCGCTGGCGGTCACGTTTTGCGCGGCGGTCAGGGTCATGTTCCCGGAACTGGTGCTTATGGCCGCGTCGATGATCAGGTCGCCCCCCGTCGAACCGAGGCTGACTGCCGTGCCGCTTGAGATCGGGGAACTGATGGTCAGGGTGCCGAGCGATGTCAGGTTGAAAGCACCGCTCGCCGTCACGCCGGCGAGGTTGACTATGCTGACGTTGGTCAGGGTGATCGTCCCTCCATTCAGGGTGACGGTCCCGAAGTTGTTGCCCGGCGCATCGAGTTCGATGTCGAAGCCATTCGCATTGAAATCAGACACCCCGGGGACGATGGAGGCGCCGCTGTCGGAAATGCCCACCGCCCCGGAGAATGCCCCGGTGCTGTTCACGGTCATGGACGGCGCATTGATGCCGGCGAGGTTCACCCCCACCGCGTTCAGGGCGAGACTGACGGTGGCGGTGCCCGTCACGTTCATGGTGGAGTCCTCCGTGAGGCTCACGGCCCCGCCGGTGAAGGTGAGCACCGGACCGAAGTTGGTCGTGTCGGCCGGGTTTTCGCCCAGGGTGATGGCGTTGGCCCCGGCGTCCAAGGTCGTTGAGCCGGTCACATTGAGGGTCGTGCCCGCCGTGTCGGTGATGCTGCCGGCCGAGGTCAGACTCAGCGTGCCGGAGATGGTGCTGGTGCCCGTGAAGACCGTGGCGCTGTCCTCGGTGATGGCGACGGTTCCGCCGACAATACTGAGCGAGCCAAAATTGGTCGTTTCCGCCCCACCGTCGCCGAGGGTGACGGCGTTGGTCCCGGCGTTGATCGAGAGCAGGCCCGTGATCGCCAGGTTCCCGAAGTCGGTCACCGGGCCGTTGGTGATCACATTGACCGCACCGGCCGTCGTGGTCGGCAAGGCCATGCCTGCCACCGACGTATTGTTGATCGTCAAGGTGCCCAGCTCGCCGTTGACCGCCCCGCCGATCACGCCGCTGATGGTCGTGGCCGCCGTGCCGGTGTTGACCGTCAGGTCGTTCGTCTCCAAGGCGTCGCTGTCAATCGTGCTGGTAAAAGCCACCGCGCTGTCGGTGGTGTTCAAGATGTTGTCGGAATTGATCGTCGCCACCGCGAAGGTCGCCCCGGTGGGCGCCGTGATCGTGCCCCCCAGCGAAGTCACCCCCGCCGTGTGCGTGAGCGCCCCCGTGAGCGAGGTCACGTCGGTGCTCGCATCGCCCAGTTGCAGCGAGCCGGTGTTGGCGAAGGTCGAGGCCGCGCCTGCGGTCAAGCCATTGAGGAACGACACATTGCCCGCGCCCGCCGCCAGCGACACCCCGTTGGTCAGGTTCACATTGCCCGTGAAGGTCGTGCTCGTCGAGGCCGTCACCGTCAGCGACGCCGCCTGCTGCGTGCCCGCGCCCGAGAAGGCCACCACGCCACCCGAGGTGATCGTCAGCACACCCAAGCGCGTCGCACCCACGTCGCCGGTGACGGTGACGTTGCCCGTGCCGGCGAGCAACGTCAGATCCTGGGTCCCCGTGATCGTGCTCGAGAAGTTGATGTTCCCGGCTCCAACTGCCCCGGTGTTGATCGAAACTGGGCCGCTCAAGGTGGTCGCCGAGACGTAGGTCACGTCGTCGTCGGTGGTGATCACGTCACCGGCCGTTGTGATCCCGCCGGTGGCCGTCAGGCTCACCGCCCCGTCGGAAATGATGTCGCCGGCCGCGGCGAGTGTAGCCGTGCCGGACTCGTTCACGGTCACGGTGCCGCCGCCCGTCGTCGTGAGGGTGTTGTTGAGGGCCAGATTGGTGCCCGTCAGGCTGACACCGCCGGCGGCGGTGGTCGCCACCGCGCCGTTCAAGGTCGTCGTGCCGGAACCGGCCGACTGCGTCAGGGTGGCCGCGCTGAAGGTCGTGGTGGTGACGTTGGTCGCGGAGGTGATGATCACGTCATCGAGCGGGGTCGTGCCGACGATGCCGGTGAAGGTGATATTGCCCGTGCCGGCGAGCAGCGTCAGGTTCTGCGTCCCGTTGAGCGTGCTCGAGAAGTTGATGTTCCCCGCCCCGCCCGCACCCGTGGAGATCGAGACCGGGCCGCTGAGCGTGGTGGCCGAGACGTAGGTCACGTCGTCGTCCGTCGTGGTCACGTCGCCCGCGGTCGTGATCCCGCCGGCCGCCGTCAGGCTGACCGCCCCGTCGGAAATGATGTCGCCGGGGGCCGTGAAGGTCAGCGTCATGGTGTCGGCGTTCAGCGTCACCACGCCGGTGCCGGTCGTCGTGATGGTGTTGTCCACCGTGATGGTCTCGTTGGTGATCGTAACCCCGGCGGCCGTGTCGGTGTCGACGGCCCCGTTGAGGTCGGTCGTGCCCGTGCCGTCAGTCTGGTTGAAGCTGGCCGCGGTGATGTTGGCGTTGGCCGTCACGTCGTCGGCACTGACGATGGAGAGGGCGCCCAGGCGGGTGCCCGAGCCCACATCGCCACCAAATATCACCGCGCCCGTGCCGGCGGTCAGCGTCAGCGCCTCCACGCCGGCCGCGGTCGCATCCACCGTGGTTGCAATAAAGTCGATGGTTGCTCCGGTGCCCGCGCCGAGGTTGGTGGTGTCGATGGCGACGGATGTGCCCAGCGTCACCGGCCCGAGCATATCCACCTGCCCGTCCTCGGTGATCAGGTTCGCTGCGTTCAGGTTGATGCCAGCCGTGGCGTCGATGCTCACCGCGCCCAGGGCCGTGCCCGCGCCCACGTCGCCATCAAAAGTCACCGCACCGGTGTCGGCGGTCAGCGTCAGTCCTTCCACGCCGGCGGTAGTTGCATCCACCGTGCTGGCCCCGCCGTTAAAGTTGATGTTGGCGCCGCTGCCCACGCCGAAGTTGGTGGTGTCGATGGTGACGGTGGTGCCCAGCGTCACCGGGCCGGTGAAGTCCACCTGCCCGTCCTCGGTGATCAGGTTGGCCGCGTTGAGATTGATCCCCCCCGCGGTGACGTTCACCGCGCCCAGGGCCGTGTTGAAGCCCACATCGCCATCAAAAGTCACCGCACCGGTGTCCGCAACCAGCGTCAGTCCTTCACCACCCGCGTTACCGTCCACCGTGGTCGCCGCCGTGTTGAAGTTGATGTTGGCCCCGGTCGCGCCCACGCCGAAGTTGGTGGTGTCGATGGTGACGGTGGTGCCCAGCGTTACCGGGCCGGTGAAGTCCACCTGCCCGTCCTCGGTGATCAGGTTGGCCGCATTGAGATTGATCCCCCCCGCCGCGCTGATGCTCACCGCGCCCAGCGCCGTGGTGAAGCCCACATCGCCACCCAGCGTCACCGCGCCGGTGCCGGCGATAAGCGTCAAGTTCTCCATGCCGGCAGTCGTGCCATCCAGGGTGCTCTGGAAGGTGATGTTGCCGCCCGTGCCCGCGGCGGTCGTGTTGATCGCCACCGTGCTGCCCGAGCCGTTCAGGGTCACCGCCTGCAGGAAGTCCACCGCGTCCGAGGTCGTGCTGATCGTCCGCGAACCGCTGATCGTCACCGCTCCGGCCCCGTTTTGGGTCACCGCGCCGGTGGTCGTGATGTTCGCCGCGATGTCGAGCGTCCCGCCGTTGGTGAGCGTCAGGGCGCCGGTGCCGGTCGTCGTGATGCCGACCGTCGTGCCGTCGAGCGTGCCGTTGCCGTCGGTGTCGGTCGAAAGGCCCGCGGTGTTGACCGTCAGCGCGGTCGCGTCTTCCGTGTAGCTGATCGAGCCGACCACGCCGGCTGCGAGGTTGGTGATGTCGTTGGTGCTGCTCGTGAGCGTGAAGGTCGTTTCGGCGTCGCTCAGCAGTCGCAGGCCGCCGGCCGTGATCGCGCCGGCCGTCTGCGTCACCGTGCCGCCGCCCACGGCGTTCAAAGTGACGTTGCCGGTGGTCTGGATCGCGGCCGCCTGCAAAGTCATGCCCGTGCCCGAGAGGCTGCGCAGGAGTATGTCGCCCGTCGCCGAGCCGCCGCCGATGGTGCGGCCCGTCCCGCCCGAATTGCGCGTGAGGATGCCGGGGTTGGCGCCCACGCCCGTGCCCGTGATACTGATAGTGGCGGAGCCGGTGGAGATGACGTTGCCGGCGGCACCGCCCGAATCGAAGAACGACACGCCCTCGGCGTCCGCGCCGCTGCCGGCGGCAGTTCCTGTGATGGTGATCGCGCCGCTCACCGACTCGATGTTGCTGTTGGCGCCGATGAGGCGCACGCCGTTGCCCTGGCTGGTCGTCCCCGCCCCGCCGGTTCCGGTCACCGTGATGGCCGACGTGCCCGTCGAGGTGATCTTGGCCCCGGCAGAAAGATCGATGCCCATGTTGATCCCCGTAGCGACTGCTCCGCCCGTCCCCATTACTGTGATCGCGCCGGAACCCGACGAGGTCACCAATGTGGTGGCGCCGTCCAGCCGGACGCCGAAATTGACGGAGCCCGCTGCGCCGCCCGTGCCGGTCAACGCGATTGTGCCGGTGCCGGAGGCCTGGATGGTCGAACCGCCGTAGATCTCCAAGCCGCGCTGGCCGGTGCTGGTGTTGCCGCCGGTGCCGATGACGCTGATGCTGCCGCCGCCCGCGTTCAGGGCCGCATTGTTCATTTCAACACCGTGAAGATTCGCCGCCGTGCCGATTGCGGGCACCGTCGCCGGGGTCGCCCCGCCGCCGAGGGTGATGTCGCCGCCGTTGCTGGTGATGACCGTGCCCGAAGCGAGCGAGATCGCGCCGCCCGAGGTCGCGTCGCGGTCGGAATTGAGCACAATGTTGGTCACGCCGCCCACGCCCGTCCCGGTGATGTCGGCGCCCGAGGTGACAAAGATGCTGCGGGTCGTGCTGAAGGTCAGGGTGCCGGTGGTGGTATTGTTCCGCGTGATGGAGTTGGCGATCGTGAGGTCGGTGTCCGCCGTCGTCGAGGTGAGGGAGACATTGCCGGTCGCGCTGATCGTGCCGTTCAGCACGATGCTGCCGGCGTTAACCGACAGGTCCACGAGTGCGCTCGGGTCGCCGAGGTTGGCGAAGGTGCCGGTTCCCGTGCCCGCGGTCACCGTGAAGTTGCGGGGTGTCGCATCCGAGCTGACCGCGCCGGTGAAAGTGACGTTGCCATCGGTTGCGTCTGCGTCGGCGTCCGAGTTGATCGTGACATTGGCGCCGAGGTTCACCGCCCCGGTGAAGGTGATCGCCCCGTCATTGCTGTTGTAGGCCGTGCCGTTCAAGGTGATGGTGGAGCCGGTGACGGCGATGGCCCCGTTCACGGCCACGTTGGCCAGGGCCACCGTGTCGGTGTTGGCCGTGACCGTCAGGGCGGAATCGGTGCCGGTGTCGCTCACCGCCCCGGTGATGGAGATGGCGCCGTCGGCCCCGGCCGCGTCGGCGTCGGAATTGATCGTGACGGTGCCGGCCCCGGCCAGGTCCACCGCCCCGGTGAAGGTGATCGCCCCGTCATTGCTGTTGTAGGCCGTGCCGTTGAGGTCGATGCGGGTGCCGGCGGTCACCGCGATGGCGCCGACGGTCTGCACGTTGTTGAGGTCGGTGATCGCCGAATTGCTCACCGTGAGGTCCGCCGGCCGGCCGGTGTTGCCCACCGTGCCCTGCAGGTCCACGTTGCCGGCGGCCCCGGCGTTGAGGGTCAGCGAGGTGGCGGTGCCGGCGTCGTTGATCGCGCCGGTCACCGTGATGTTGTCCCCGGCCCCGGCGCCGCTGGTCAGGGTGGTCGTCACCGCCCCGGCGCCCAGCTCCACCGCGCCGGTCAGGGTGATCGCATCGGTCGTGCTGGTGTAGGTGGTGCCGTTGAGCGTGATGGTGGAGCCGGTGACGGCGATGGCCCCGTTCACGGCCACGTTGGCCAGGGCCACCGTGNNACCGCCCCGGTGAAGGTGATCGCCCCGTCATTGCTGTTGTAGGCCGTGCCGTTGAGGTCGATGTTCGTGCCGGTGACCGAGAGATTGGTTGCTGCGCTGGCGTCTGCCAACTCCACCGTCCCCGCGTTTTGGATGGTCACACCGCCGACAGTCGAAGTGACGGTCTGTGTGAGATTGATCGTGTCATCCGTATCCGTCCCGCCAGACAACGAGATGGCGCCGGCCGTCAGTGTCCCGTTCGCCTGCAACGTCTTACCTGCATCATTGTTGTTCGAGTCCGCCGTCACCGTGAGCGTCCCCGTGCCCATCGCGACGGAGGAGAGCGTCACGTTGCCCTCCGAGCTGACCGTCAAGTTCGGGTTGCTCGTGTCCGTGATGGCGTGGTTGACCGTCACCGAATTCCCATCCCCGGTTGAAGTCAGGGTCGCGGTCGTGGCATCGGCACCGGTCAACAGAATGCCGCCGGTGGTCGCAGAAAGTGTAATGCCACCGGCCGAGGTGAGGGTCACGCTGGCCAGCTGGATGTTGTCGTTGGTGTCTGCCGCATCGTCGAAGTCGCCGTCCAGCGACAGGGCGCCGGTGTCCGTCGTGATACCGACGTTCACCACAATGCCGGCATCGGCATTGGCGGTCAGCGCGTTGAACGTTGAGGCGGTGCCGGAGAATGTAATCGTGCCTTCATTGGCGGTGGCGTTGAGCTCGACCGTGCCGATGCTGTTGCTGTTCGCCGCCGTGATGTTATCCACGGTGATGGTCGGCGTCGTGGTGTTGCCCAAGACCAGCGTCGTGGCCGTGATCTGCTGGAGTTCGGCGCTGGAGATGGTCAGGTTGGCCGCGGTGTCTCCGAGGCCGATCGTCCGGCCGTTCGATGGGATGACGGTCACCGAGCTAGAGCTGTTGATCGTTCCGGTCAGGGTGATGTCCGCGGCTGTGATGGACACCGCCCCGAGTTGAGTCACTCCATTGCCGGCGGCCGAGCCTGCATCGCTCTGGCTGTAGCTCCCGGTGCCGTTGTTGTTGCTGTCGGCGTTCACCGTGTAAGTGCCGGTGGTCGTCACATCGGAATTGGCATTGTTGAGCGAGATGCCGTCCACCGCCGTCAATTGCACCGCACCGGAACCGGAAGTGATGGGATTGCTGAGGGTGAGCGTGCTCGTGCCGCCCTGGGCCGTCAGGGTGACATTCCCCGCGCCGGTGGCCGCGGTCGTCCCGCTGGTGGTAATATTACCGGTGTTGGTGACCGTGATGGCTCCGCCAACCGTATCATTGGTGATGGCGCCGAGGTCCAGCGACGCGATGGTGTTGACGAGGCTGATATTCCCCGTCGGCGTGGCCACGCTAAAGCCCTGGACATTCGACGCCGTGAATCCGGTCACGGTGTTAGCGCCGGCCAAAACGGTGCCTTCGATCGAGGAAGTCGTCAGCGTCGTGCCGCTGATGACTCCGGTCGCGGCCTGGGCGATGGATCCGAGGTCGTCGAGATCAGCGTTGCCCGCCAGGATTGTAACGGTGCTCGTATCAGACTGCACCAGCGACCCCGCTTGCAGGTCGACGTTGTCCCCGGCCTGCAAGGTGACGGTTTCGCCAGCGCCGGTGGACCGGATGATACCGGTTCCGGTGACCGTGATATCATCGCCCGCGCCGGCCGCTTCCGTGGCGGTAATCGTGTGGGATCCGGCTTGGGTCATGTTCGTATTGACCGTGACGGAGCTGCCCGCCGTCAGGATCAGGTCGCCGGTCCCGGTGTTGGCATAGCTGGTGATGGTGATGTCGCCCGTGTTGGAGATGACGAGGTTGCCGGACGTGGTATTGTTGATGGCGAGGTTGCCGATCAAGGCCGTGGTCAGGTCGAAGCCGGCGGCCGAATTGAGCGTCAGGGTGCCGTCGGAGATCAAGATGCTGGTGCCGGCCCCATCGGTGATCGTGCCGGCCGAGGTCAGGCTCACGGTGGCACCGGCGCCGGTGACATCAATGGCGCTGTCGACCAGCTCGATGTTGTTGGCCGATCCCGTGAGTGAGAAATCAAAGGCGGGCGTGCTGCTGGTGACGTCGTTGATCTGAAGGTTGTTGCTGCCGTCCTCACCGATGTCGATGGCCGTGCCACCGCCGGAGAAGATGTAGTTCACGGCGCCTGTGGCGGGGTTGAAGGTGAACGTGAGGTCGGTCGGCGCGGTGTCGCTGCTGACGAAAGCGTTGTTGTTGGTCTGCAGCACCACATTTGCCGAGCCAGCTATGTCAATGTCCGCAGGGTCGGCGGCACCGATCGAGCCGGCGGGCGCCGCGAGCGTGACCATGCCGGTGGTCGTGATATTCGCCGTGGTGTCGGCACCTGGCGAATCGTCGAGAATGGAGCCGGTGGTAGCCGTGATGGAGACATTGCCGGCGCCGGCGGAGGTTCCGCTTTCGACGAGGCTGAGGTCGCCGGTGGTCGCCGTCAGATTAACCGTGCTCGTCGTCCGGGCCGCCGCAACCGTGAAGCCCGTGGCGTCCACGTAGGTGATGGCCCCCGCCGCATTTGCCGTATCCCCTGCATCCCGCGCCCGCAGGTCCACCGTGACGAATTCGTTCGAGGCGGAATTCAGCGTAATGGCCGCACCGGCGGCATTGAGCGTTTTCGCAGTCAGGGTGGTGCCGGTAAGTGTGCCTGAATCCGTGATCGCTCCCGTATTGGTCAGAGTCACGAGGCCTACCGCATTGCTGATACCGGTGATGTCCACGCCGCCCAGATCGCTCAATACCACGCTCCCGCTCGTCGTATTGGTGGCGTTGAAGCTCGTCACCGCGTGCCCAAAGTCCAGCACCGTGCCCCCGTCCGACGTCGTGGTCAACGTGTTGGCGGTGATGTCATCCGTGTCGCTGATGGCTCCGCCGGAGGTCAGCGTGAGGTTGTTCGCGCCGACGTTCAGCGGACCGTTGATAGCGATGCCGCCGGCGCCCGCACCCGGATTGCGCAAGGTCAGATTGTCACTGAACGTGTGTCCGCCCCCCGCCCCATCGCCGAAAGTGATCGCTCCCGTGCCAGTCGCGCTGCCGATGGTGATGCCGCTAAAGCCGTCGTTGATCGTGCCGAGTTCAGTGGTGGAAAGATTGAACACACCCGCGCCCCCGCCGATGCCGACCGAAGTCCCCGCCGCACCTGGCTCCAAGAACACCGCGCCGGTGCCGTCGATGGTGAGGTTCGCCAGCGAGATGCTGTCGGCGCCGCCGGTGGTGCTGGCCCGCAGGGTGATGTTGCCGGTCATGGCGGCATCGCCGATGAGATTGACCCCGGTGCCGCCAGCCAAAATCGACTGAATGCCAAATCCGGCGCCCGCCGTGGTGCCGATGATGGTGATGTCCGCACTGCCGGTGGATTGCACGGCGGCGAAACCGGTTCCAGTGGAGGCTTCCAGCCTCACGCCGTGGCTGCTCGCATCGGAACCACCATTACCGGTAATCGTGATATCGCCGGTCACCGAACTGACCGTGGTTGGCGCGTTACTGGTGATCAGCACGCCGTAATTGGTAGCGCCGGCGCCACCCGAACCGGTGCCGGTGATGGTGATGGTGCCAGTGCCCGCCGCGCCGCTGGTTGATATCGACGCGTTGTTTAAAGCCACCCCGGCGTTAGTAATGCCGGTGCCAGCGCCAGTGCCGGTGATGCTGATCGCGCCGTCAACGGCGCTGATCGTAGTGCCACTTTCTAGCATATATATGCCAAAGTTGGTAAAGTCCCCTGAACCACCGCTGCCAGTCAGTGTGATGGCACCCGTGGAGGTGGTAATAAGGTCCGCACCGGTATGGATATGAATGCCATGAGCGCCACTGGTTCCGGCCAGGCCGGTTCCACGCAGCGATATGCTGCCCGCGCCAGCATTCAGCGTGGCATTGTTGAGCTTGATGCCAGCCAGGTTCGCCCCCTCCCCGATCGCCGCCGTCGTGGTCGGATCGGCCCCGCCGCCGAGGGTGATGGCCCCGCCGTTGCTCGTGAGCGTCGTGCCCGAAGCGAGCGAAATCGCGCCGCCCGAGGTCGCGTCGTTGTCGGAATTGAGCACGATGTTGGTCACGCCGGCGCCCGTGCCGGTGATGTCGGCGCCCGAGGTGATCAGAATGCTGCGGGTCGTGCTGAAGGTCAGGGTGCCGGTGCTGCCGCTGTTCCGCGTGATGTTATTGGCGATGGTGAGATCGGTGGCCGCCGCGGACGAGGTGAGCGAGCCGTTGCCGCTCAGGCTGATGGTGCCGTTCAGCACGATGCTGCCCGCGGTGACCGACAGGTCCGCGAGCGCGTTCGCGTCGCCCAGATTGGCGAAGGTGGCCGTGCCGGTGCCAGCGGTCACCGTGAGGTTGCGGGGCGTCCCATCCGAGCTGACCGCGTTGGTAAACGTGACGCTGTTATCGGTAGTCCCGTCCGTATCGACGGTCGTGTTGGCGCCCAGCACCACGGCGCCGGTGAAGGTGGCCGTGTTGCCGCCCTGATCGTCCACCTGCACGGTGGTCCCGTTCAGGTTGATGGTGGCGGCCGTCACATCCAAGTCGGCCAGGCCGCCGTTGGTGCCAGTGCCGATGGCCCCGCCGAAGGTGGCCGTGCCGGTGCCGGCGGTGACGGTCAGGGTGCGGTTGGCCGTAGTGCTGTTATCCGCGTTGATGGTGCTGCTGAAGCTCAGGGAGTTGTCCAGCCCTGCATTGGCTTTGTCGGTGTCGATCGTCACGTTGTTTTCCAGGGTCACAGCACCGGTGAAAGTAGCAGTAACTGCAGCTGAATCCTCGTCATCGAGGCGGACTATCGCACCGGCGATGATGATGGAACCAGCGGTAATGTTCAGGCCAGCGAGCCGTGTGTTGGCTCCGGCGTTACCAATATCGCCATTGAACCGCACCGTCGCCCCGCCTGCGGTGACGGTGAGGGTGCGGTCTGCCAACGTGCTATCGTCTGCGTTGATGGTGGAGGTGAAGGTGAGGTTGTTGTCGGCCGCGCCGTCGGTGTTGACGGTGACGTTGTTGCCCAGCACCACGGCGCCGGTCAAAGTCGGGGTCGCGCCACCGGCGCCATCATTCACGGTTACCGTGGTGCCGTTCAAATTGATGTTGGCCGCCGTGACTTGCAGATCCGCCAACGCTTGGGTTGCACCTATGTTAGTGAACGTGGTGGTGCCGGCACCGGCGGTGACAGTCAGGGTCCGATTGTTAGTGGTCGCGTCGTCGGCGTTGACCGGGGAGGCGAAGGTCACGCTGCTGTCCGTGACTCCCGTTCTGTCCGTGTTGATCGTAACGTCGGCACCGAGAGCCACGGCGCCGGTGAAGGTCGCCGTCGCTGCGCCGGCGTTGTCGTCGTCCACGTTCACGGTCGCATTGTTCAGGTTGATCGTGGCCGCGGTGACGTCGAGGTCGGCCAAGGCCTGGGTGTCACCAATGGCGGCTGATATCGTGACGACACCGGCGGTGCCGGCATCAACCACCAGAGTGCGATCATTGGTCGAGGCATCGTCAGCATTCACCGCGCCGGTGAAGTTGATGGCCGCCCCGCCCGGCGACCCGGTGGCATTGGTCGAGTCCACGACTGCGTTGTCGATCAAGGTGACCACTCCGAGGTCAATCTGGTCGGCCGAGGAACGAACCTGCCCGCCAATGCGTGTGGCCGAAGGAGCGGTCGAGGTCAGGCCGGCGTCAAAGAGCAGCACATCGGTGGAGGCGTTGCCCAGCGTGACGGTGCTGGTGTTCAGGAAGGTGACCTGCGAGTCGAAGGAGTTCGAGGCCCCTTGCAGGGCCACGGCATAGGCCTGGCCAAAGGTAACCAGATCATCGATCGTCACGTTGCCGGAGAAGGTCACCGTGCCGGTCGAGCCTGCCGTGTTGTCCTGCAGGGTGAGATCAAACGTCGACGCTCCATCCGTTACCGACGCTACATTGATCGCTCCCGAGCCGGAGGTCAGGGTCGCGTCGGCGGTGAGGGTAACGGCGCCGAGATCCATCTGGGTGTTGGTGGTGGCGAGTGTGCCGGCGAGATTGGTGCCGGAGGGATTGGTGAGATTGCCAGTGGTGGCGAGCCCGCCGGTGAAGGTCGTGCTGGCGCCGAAAGTGACCGCGCCGGTGTTGAGGAAGTTGGTGTCGGCGGTGATGGTGCCGCCGGCGTTGAGAGCCACATTGTAGGCGCGTCCGAAAGTCGTAAGGCTGAGGGCGTTGACCGCGCCATTGAAGGTGACCGCCCCGGTGTTGCCGGGGTTGTCGGATTGGAGGGTCAGGTTGAGCGGATCCGTGGCGCCTACCGCGCCGGTCAGGATGACCGTGCCCGAGCCAGAGATGAACTGAAGGCTTTCCGCCACGCCGCCGGCGGTCCCGTTGGTTGTGCCGGTGATGGAGATGTTGCCCGCGCCACCCGTGCCGGTGTCCAAAACCACCGAAGCCGCTTCCGCCACCTGGACGCTGTCGTCGATAGTGATGTCGTCGTCGGCCGTGACGATGTTGGCGGAAAGGACCGTGGTTGCACCGGAGCCGTCGAGCGTGACGGAGGCGTTATCGGTGCCGGTAATCTGGCCATTGACAGCCAGCGTGCCACCCAAGGGCGAACGGAGGGTGACGGGATCGTTGAAAGTGATGGCGCTGATGGTGATGCCGCCGGTGCCGGAGGCGTGACCGATGGTGATGCCGGTGGTAAAGCCATTGGTGATTGCCGCCACCTCCGCGGTGTCCAAGGCAAAGTCACCCGCCAGGCCGGCGGCGCCGATAACGATGGGGCGCGCCGCAGTGGCCGGCTGCAAGGTGATGGCACCGGTGCCGGTGATGGTGTCGGCCGTGGTGTTGAGCACCACGGAATCGGCGGTGATGGTGATGGCACCCGAGCCCGCGGCGATGGTGTTGCCCGGGCCGGCAGTTTGCGTAAACGTGCCGCCATCGCCGGTGCCGGCCGTGAGGGTGATGGCGGCGTTGGCCGCCGCAGTGGTCAGCGCCCCGCTCAGGGTGATGTCGCCGTCGGCGCCGGACTGGCGGATGGTGACCGGGTCGGAGAAGGTGGCGCTGCCGATGGTGGTCAGGCCCGTGCCGGCACTGTGGCCGATGGTGATGCCGCTGAAGCCGTCGTTGATCGTCCCGAGTTCGGTCGTGGAAAGATTGAAGACACCCGCGCCGCCCGCGATGCCGACCGAAGTCCCCGCCGCGCCTGGCTCCAACGACACCGCGCCGGCGCCGTCGATGGTGAGGTTCGTCAGCGAGATGCTGTCGGCGCCGCCGGTGGTGCTGGCCCGCAGGGTGATGTTGCCGGTCATGGTGGCGTCGCCGATGAGATTGTCCACGCCGCCGCCATCACGCGACGCGATGCCGAAACCGGTCCCAGCCGCAGTGCCAATCAGGGTGATGTCCGCGCTGCCGGTGGAAACGACCGCGGCCTTGAAGGTCGCGGTGGCATCCAGCACCACGCCATAGCTGTTCGCGGCCGTGCCGCCATTGCCAGTCAGTGTGATATCGCCCGTAACAGAACTGATGGTGGAATCAGCCGCGCCGGCGTTGAGGAGAATGCCATGATTATCGGCGCCGGTGCCGCCCGTGCCGGTGATGGCAATGGTGCCGGTGCCGGCCGACCCGGAACTGGTGATCGACGCGAGGGTCAGGGCGAAGCCGACATTGTTGCCGCCACCGCCATTGCTTGTTCCGGTGATGCTCACGGCGCCGTCAACCACCGTGATCGTTGAACCGCTGTCTTCGAGGGCCACCCCACGAGAATCACCGAGCCCAACCAGCGTGATCGCACCCGTCGAGGTGGTAATCAGATCAGCCCCGCCCCTGATCTGGATGCCATAGCCCCCGGCTGCACCCGTGCCGCGCAGCGATATGGCGCCATCGCCCGCATTCAGGATGGCATTGTCGAGTTTGACGCCGACGGTGTTGGCGCCCTCCCCGACCGCGGAATCCGTCAGCGGATCGCTGCCGCCGCCCAGCACAATGGCACCATTGGTGGTGAGAATGCTCGAGCCGCTGTTCAGCACGATGGCACCGGCCGCGTTGTTATCCGCATCGGCGTGCAGGCGCACGTCGCCGGCGGTGGTGCTGAGGTCGCCGTCGGCGTTGAGCGTGATGGTCAGGCCGGCGGTCAGGTTGATGGCGTCGCTCGCCGTACTCGTTGCGAGCGGGTCGTCAATCGTCACCGTGCCGGTGCCGGCGGCGGACCTTAGAGTGATCGGATCATTGAAGGTAAACCCGGTGCCCGCTCCCACGCCATCGCCGAAGGTCAAGGCGCCGGTGCCGGTCGCACTGCCAATGGTGATGCTGCTGAAACCGTTGGCCAGCGTCCCCAATTCCGTGGCGGTCAGTTCAAAATCCGTCGCCGCGCCGGTGTTGGCAACCACGACGGGGCGCACGGCGGATGAAGGCTGCAGGGTGATGGCCCCGGTTGTGGTGCTGGTGATGGAGTTGGCCCCGGCGAGGGCGACCGCATCAGCGGTGATCGTGATGGCGCCGCTGCCGGCGGTGATCGTCGCACCGCTGGTCTGGGTGAACGTCCCGGAGTTGCCGGTGCCGGCGGTCAGCGTGAGCGAATCGCCCCCGGCGACCGTAAGCACGGCCGTCGCCGTAAGCGAGATGCTGCCGGCGGGGCCGGGGCTTTGGATCGTCACCGGGTCGTTGAAGGTCACGCCGGCACCGACGATGTCGATGGCACCGGTGCCAGTGGCCCGGCCAATCGTGATGGAGCTGAAGCCAGAGGTCAGCAGGGGAAGCTCAGTTGTCGCATTGAGATTGAAGGTGCCAGCCGCACCATCGCCCAGGCCGATGGTGGTGGCATCGGCGGACGGACGGAGCGTCAGCGCGCCCGTGCCGGAAAGCGCGGCGGTCAAGGCGATGGAATCGCCAGTAACGGAGATGCCGCCCCCCGTGCCCGCGGCGATGGCCGAGGCAATGGTCACCCCGGCCGGATGGATGAGAGCGACGTTCCCGCCGTTGGTCGTGATCGTCCCCCCGGTGTTGTTGTTAAAGGTCGTTCCCGTGCTCTGGAAGATGCCGCCACCGAGGGTGATAGGCGCCGTCACCGTGACACTGGTGCCGGCGTTGAGCGTCAGTCCACCGGTGCCGGTGTTGGTGATGGCGGCGATAACATTGATAGTGGTGTCGGCGATGGCGGTCAGCGAGTTGGCAGAGCCCCAGGATACGGGATCGACGAAAATCATGGATCCTAGGCCGAGGCCGAGAGCATTTGCTGTGGTAACAGAGACGTTGGAAGCTCCATTGAGGGCGGTGACTAGGGTGCCGGTGAGCAGGAGTGAATCGGCTACCGCCCCGCTGGCCGCGAAATTGGGCGAGCCCCCGCCCGCAGAGGTATCGGTGCCCACCATGCCAGCGGTAGTCGCCGATGCTTGACTGACGGCGATGAAAATATTCGTCGGGTCAAGTAGCAGCATGCCGGCCAACCCCGAGGCGGCCGAAAGGTCGGTGAAACCCTGGTAATTCAGGTAGTTCTTGCCAGACACCTCGGCAAACCCGCCGGCACCGGTCTCGCCCGCCCCGCGGGCGGAGAGCGAGCCGAAGGTGCGGTTGGCGCCATCCGCCCAGATGATAATGCGGCCACCATCTCCTTCGACCGTGGCGTCCGCACGGATCTTTGCGTCTTCGCCGATCCATGTGGCCGTGGCGTTGCGGACATCGGGATTCTTGCCCTGGAAGTCGCCGCCGATGAGAATGGTGCCGCCGCCGCCGGGGCCGGAGGCGTCGAGGCGGGCGTCGCCCACGAGGCCGACGTGTTCGCCGGTGATTTCGATGCGGCCGCCTACGCCTGAGGCGGGCAAGCCAGTCAGCCCGGCGGTGTAGACCGAGGCGTCGATCGTGCCGCTGACGAGGACGTCGCCGGTCCCCTGCCCTTGCACGCGCACATCGCGCCCGGCCAGCCGACCGTCCTGCGTGATGGCAATGGAGTAAAAATCACCGGCGGCCAGAACGGCGGTGCCGCGGCCAGCGTCGATTGTGCCAGTATTGCTCACGCCCGTGCCAGAGGCAGGCAAGCCGGTGCCGGCTTGTGGGGTGCGGCCCGTGTCTATATATATACTACTACCATCCTGGCCGAGCAGGACATGGTCGCCCGCCGCCAGACCGATGAAGCCGCCGGGGGAGACGATGGAGCCGGTATTGACAATCGAGCGGCCGACGAGAGCGACCAAATCGCCGCGGATCGAGCCGGCGTTGTTCACCGGGCCGGTCAGCCCGGTGAAGCGGTTGAGGCCGGCGAGAAAATCCTCCTTCGAAAGTGAACCGCCCACCGCATACAGCCGCCCGACATCGATCACGGCGCTCGAGCCGAAATAGACGCCCGCCGGGTTCATGAGGTAAACCCGGCCGTTGGCGAGCAGCGACCCGTCGATCTGCGAGGGCGTGAGGCCGCCGATCCAGTTGAGCACGCGGGCGTCGGCGCCGGGCTGAACGAAGCGCACGGTGTCGCTGGCAGGGATGTCGAACGAGCCCCAGCGGAGCACGCTGTTGTGGTCGACGGTGACGGTGGTGGTGTTGGGCGCGGTCTGGACGGTGGCGTTGCCGGCCACGACGGACAGATCGGCGGGCTGGGCGCGCAGCGCCGAAGCCAGGCCGAGGCACGCCAGCAACCCCGCGAGGGCGCGGACGGGCGGAAAGGCGGGACTGGGGCGGCGGGCTACCATGAGAAGCTGGTGACGATGTAAACCTGGCTGTTGCCCTTGGGCAGAACAACCTCTTTGCCTGCGGGCTGGGTGTCGTCGCGGAGCTCATTGAGCACCACGCCGTAGTCGGCGCGGAGGCTGAAATTCTGTTTCACCAGCAGGGTGATGCCGCCGCCGAAGCCGGCCATGTTGAGGTTGCGGTCGACGAGCGCCGTGATGACCGGGTTGTCGGGGTCGACGGGGACGTTGGGATCCGGTGCAATCGGAGTGACGGCGCGGTGTCCGTAGTCGAAGAACGCGCGCACGGACAAATCCCAATCGGAGTTCTGGCCGGCCTGGACCGGCCGCCATTTGAACGGCCAGCGGAATAACTTGCCGGGCTCGCCGGGCTTGAGCATGCGCGGAATATGCCAGGCGTATTCGAAGGTGGTGGCGTAAAACTCGTCGGCNNGGGATCAGACGCTCGCCGCGGAGCAGCACCCGGCCTTTCACCCGAAGCGAGGCCTCGTGGACGAGAGCGTGGAGCCGGGCGTCGCGCCGGAAAAGCGAATCGAGGTAGACCGTGCCGCTGAGATTCCAGCGCGCGGAGGTCCAGTCGGCGTCGGCGGCCAGGCGGCCGAGGGCGGGGATGCCGGTGGTCGGTTCCTCGTTGGCAATGCCGCTGAGGGTGTGGTCGAACCGCAGGTTGGCCGTCACCGTCCACCAGCCGGCGGTGCGGGTCAGGGTGGCGCCGAGGTAGGGCACGAGGAAATCGGACTGGCCGGAGACGAGCGGGATGTTGCTGATGCGGCTGTTGATGCCGTAGTGATTGTATTGGGCGCCGAGGACCGACACGAGCTGCCAGTTGCGCCAGAGCGTGAGGTGGTTGCTCAGTTCCAGGCCACCGAGCCAATTATTGCCCGCAAAGCGCAGGTTTTCGATCGTGGCATCGCCGCTGGCCACGAAGTCGCCATAGGAGCCGAAGACGCGCGCCAGCAGGCGGGCCGGCCGCAGGATCGGGATGCGGTAGGACAAGAACGTGCCGTAGGTCTCCGCATCGGGCGTGCTGATCGCGTCGATATTGAAGATGTCGTCGTGGTTGGTGAGCTGGTTGTGCTGGAAACCGAGGCGGAGGCGATACTTGCCGGTCGCTTCCGTGCCATAATTGTTCGCCTGGCTGAAAATCTGCCACGATTTCGCCTCGGTGACCAAGTAATCAAGCACGACCTTGCCCGGCCGGCCGGCCGAGGCGATGGAGGCCTCCACGCGCCGTCCGGGGTGCAGACTCAAGCCGTATAAATATTCATCGAGCGCATCCTGATTGAAGAGGCTCCCGGGCTGCTCCGGCGTTTCTCCCGGACGCAGCGGGGAATGGCTGATAATTCCGCGATGCTTGGAGTTATTGATGGATAATTGCTGCTTGATGCGCTGGCCGCGTGCCAAGGTGCGCAGCTCAGAAATCTGGCTGGCCCAGATCGTCAGACGGGCCGCGTGATTGTCCGCCGACCGGTTATCGACCAGCCCTGAATCTGATGTCTCCAAATCGGAATACGCCACCCACACGCCGAACAGACCACGCCGGTTATACCAGCGCACCACATCCTGCGCGATGCCGCGCAAAATATCCGCATCAAAGCGGCTGTCCGCCGGAATGGCATTCAGGATCAAATTTTCCGCCCCGCTCGCGGCCGGCGCACGGAAGACCTGGCCATCCCGGGTCGACTGAACCGTCAGCCCCTTGAGTTCATCCAAAGGCGGCAGGGCCGGATGCTCCAAGCCATAGCTAAACTCAAAACGGTCAATCGCGACTCCGGGGGCAGCAGACGGAGCCGGCGCGACTGTCTCGGGTGTAGGCGCTGCTTCAGGAGTCGGGGCGATCAGAGCTTCGACCGGAGCCGGTGCTTCCGGTGGAACCGGCGCGACTGTCTCGGTTGTAGGCGCGACCGTTTCCAAGACAGCAGGTGCCGGTGGGACAGCGTCCGGGGTTGGAGTTGTCGAGTCTTCGACGGGAGCGACTGCTTCAGCGGCCGGCGCTGCTTCGGGTGCCGGCGCGACCAGTGCTTCCGGTGGAACCGGCGCGACTGTCTCGGGTGTAGGCGCGACCGTCTCGGGTGCCGGTGCAGCCGGCGCTTCAACCGGGGCCGCCACTTCAGGCGTCGGAGTGGCTACCTCCATAATGGTAGTAGCCGCGGGTGGGACGGCTTCCGTGATCGGCGTTGCTTCAGGAGTCGGGGCAACTTCAGGAGTCGGCGCGACTTCGGGTGCCGGCGCAACTGCGTCCTGGGCGGGCGCAGCAACTTCAGCTGGCGGCGCGACTACTTCATTTACCGGAACTAGCGGAGTTTCAACTGGAGCCGGGGCAGCGGCTTCTTGGACAGGAGTGACGGCTTCCGTGATCGGCGCTGCTTCAGGAGTCGGCACGACTTCGGGTGCCGGCGCTGCTTCGGGTGCCGGCGCGACCGGAGCTTCGACCGGAGCCGGTGCTTCCGGCGGAACCGGTGCGACTGTCTCGGGTGTAGGCGCAGCCGGCGCTTCAACCGGGGCCGCCACTTCAGACGTCGGAGCGGCTACCTCCATAATGGTAGTAGCGGCGGGCGGGACAGCTTCCGGGACCACCGGCGCGACCGTGTCCTGGACGGGAGTGGCAACTTCCGTAATCGGTGCTGCTTCAGGAGTCGGCGCGACTTCAGGTGCCGGCGCAACTGCGTCCTGGGCGGGAGCGGCTGCTTCAGCTGGCGGCGCTGCTTCAACAGTCGGCGCGACTTCGGACGCCGGTTTTTCCTCTTCCTTGGCGGGAACGGCCGGAGTTTCAACTGGAGCCGGCGCAGCGGCTTCTTGGACAGGAGCGGCGACTTCCGTGATCGGCGCTGCTTCAGGAGTCGGCACGACTTCGGGTGCCGGCGCCACTGCGTCTTGGGCGGGAGCGGCAACTTCAGCTGGCGGCGCTGCTTCAACAGTCGGCGCTGCCTCGGGTGCCGGCTTTTCCTCTTCCTTGGCGGAAGCGGCCGGAGCTTCAACTGGGGACGGGGCCGCGGCCTCTTGGACAGGAGCGGCGACTTCAGGGGTTGGCGTGACTTCGGGTGCCGGCGCAACTGCGTCCTGGGCGGGCGCAGCAACTTCAGCTGGCGGCGCTGCTTCAACAGTCGGCGCGACTTCGGGCGCCGGCTTTTCCTCTTCCTGGGCGGGAGCGGCTGGAGATTCGACCGGAGCCGGAGCCGCAACTTCGGGTGCCGGCTTTTCTTCTTCCTTGGCGGAAGCGGCTGGAGATTCGACCGGGGCCGGAGCCGCATCCGCTGGTGGGACGGTTTCGTTATTGGCCGGAGCTGCCCCCTCTTCTACGGGAGCCGTCTCATCCTTGGCGGGCGTTGCCTCATCTTTAGTTGGTGCAGCTTCATCCTTGGCCGGCGCCGCTTCGTCTTTGGTTGGAGCTGACTTGTCTTTGGCCGGGGCGGCAGCGTCCTTGGCTGGAGTTGCGGTATCCGGCGCCGGTGCCGTTACATCCTGGGCCGGAGTGACCGCGTCCTGTCCAGACGCAGCAAGCACCAGGGCACATAATGGAACCAAAAGACTTACGACCAGCTGGCGCATCAGGCGGGGCGGATTGTCGGCCGCATATCGCGCAAAACCGTATCCCCTCGTCTTGCTGACCGGCCAACAACCAAACAGAAACCCGCCAAAGCGCAGCAGGCACTTGCAAGCGGTCATAGCACTGCGGCAGATCAGGTCAGTTATCATGCTGCGACTCCCTGGATGGGAAGTGGCAGATAATCCGGTAATCCCTTTTAACGTCAATAGTTAATGTAATGTCACCGCCTCCAGGCGGCAGCCACTTTACAGGCTGCGATCGCAGATTCCAAAGCGCCCGCATGCCGTTTCCGCACAGAAACTTTTATCGTAAATATGCGTGCTATTATCAGGAGCCGCCCGATCCGAAGAAACGGCTGAGAAAACTCGGGCGGGAGCCCGGCCGGAAGCGCAGGAGCCATTTTACCGCCACCTCCTGGTTCGCCTTGACCGACTGGCGGTTGAGGCAGGAAACCTCCGGCAACTCGCCGCGTTTCAGGCTGGCAAACAAGCCCGCGTCATCCGCCGGATTTTCCGGACCGAGCTGATAGGGAATGTCGGTCACCACGGGCAGCGCGGCGGGCAGCGCACGCAGGAGGAAGAAGTCCGTCGCGGTCGGTTCCCCGACAATGACATCCAGCCAGGTCTGACCCAAGGGAACCAGGCCGAAGAAGGGCACGGCGGGATCGAGCTGGGTGGCCAGGAACGACACCCAAGCGTTGAGCGACTCCGCCGGCTGGGCCCCGGGTATCTGCGGCAGACGCAGACAGCGGGAAAGCGCTTGTTTTTCTCCCTGGCACCATTCGAGGCTGCCGGGCGTGAAGGGTGCGAAATTCCTGCGAAGATGGTGCAGGACCCGACGCAGGGCATCCGGCTCGCGCGAAAAATGTGCGGCCCATGCCGGGATGCCGAACCCGGGTCCGCTGGAGGGACGTGCGCTGTCGGGGAACCGGGCCCGGAGTGATTCCTCAACTCCCTTGATGTGCGCCATCACCACGCCGGCCGAAGTCGTGCTGCGACACTTGGTCTTCACGTCTTCCAGCGCCGGCAGGAGTTCACCCGCCAGCCAGCTGAACGACCGGCTCACACTATGGGCGACCGTGATCATCGGGTAGAGCGCGCGACCTTTGCCGTCCTGGGACGACCAGATGAGTCCGGTGATGCTCTCGTTTATGCGCCGCCAGTGGATCAAATGATCAAAACCCGGCATCGCCTTGCCCGCGCCGGCCTTTTCCCACGCGGCCTGCTCTATCTGGTGGGCGATGCCGCCGTAAAGGATGCTGCGCGCCTCGACCAGCGACGACGTGACCAACCCGATGTCATCCAAGTGGTCGTTCCAGCCGGGATGCTTGCCAAAGGCCCCCAGGAAAAAGCGGGGCGCATCGGGCACCGCCTTCCAATCCTCATTCAGGAAAAGTCTGGCAAAATCGTTCATGAATCGTGCGCCTGAGGTTGAATCACCGTTTCGGGAGTGCGGGGTGGACGGCGATGCTGGGGGGCGAGGCAGTCAGCCGCCGGTCAGCCTTTGGCCGAGGCCGCCTCGATCAGGAGGTTGAGCGTGCTTCTGAACTCGTTCCGCAGGTGCCCGATGTATTTGGCGGCGCGCTCCCGCAGGGAATTCAGCTCGGCCGGTTTCGGTCCGGCCGCGGTGGGATTCGACGGGGCGATCATATCCATGGCCAGGGCGTAGGCGTCGCAGCGCACGGCATAGGCCGGCATCCCGTCGTTCACGGTCAACAAGGCCACCACATCCAGGTCGGCGAGCTGCGCCTCCTCGGAGGGCGGCATCAGTTGCTCGAGTTGCGACGAGACCTGGGTGTTCAGGGTGGTGAGCCGGCGATCCATATCGCGATACAGGGTAAATTCGCTCGCCGCACCCGAGGTGGCTTGCGCGGCGGCGTCCGCCGCCGGTTTTTGCTTGAGCAAGGTGGTGCGAACCAGCTGGGAGGCCCGGTCGGCTTCGCCGCGCATGCGCCCCACGGTGGTCCGATAGGCCGCTTCCAGGGTCAGATCCTCCTTGCCGCCGATTCTGGTTTTCAGATCCGAGACCATCTTGTCCACGGCGGCCCGGCGGGACATGAGATCGTCCCACGCCGAAACCACCCCTCCCTTCCAGGCGGCGCTTGAGCGCGGCTGGCCCACGGCGCGCACGAAGGATTTTTCCGAATCGGCAAACCGGATGACCACCAGCCGGCTGGACCGGATCGCCTTCACCGTCTCGGCTTGGGTGGCGAGTTCCGCCTGGATCGAGCGTTCCAGGGCGTCCCAGCCCCGGTTTAGCGGCTGGTTGTCGCGCAGGCTTTTGCCGCGCGAAAGCCACAGCCCCGGCCATTGGCCCTTGCCGGCGCCGCCCCGCCAATAAGTCCACTCGTAGATTTTCTCCAGTGTCTCCAGGTCGGCCTTGCCGGTCGGGATGGCGGCCAGCGATGGTCCGAGCAGCGGTTTGAAAAAATCCTCGGGTGGATATTCGGGGTCAAAGCCGGGCAAGTCCCTGAGCTGGATCGCGCCTTCCAACTGGATCAGCGCCGCCAGCCGCTCGGAATCCGCCGCGCTCCAATCAGACGAATTGACCAGACGGTCGCGGTTGGCCTCGATCACCGGCGCGATCACGCTGGCCTCGTAGAGTATCCGCTGGGCCTGCCGCCGGCTGGCATTGGCCCCGAGGGCCAGCGACTCAATCGGCTTGTAGACCCAGGGGATCTGCATGTCGGAGCTGACGCGCAGCTGCAGTTTCTCGTGAAACTGCAGGATCGGCCACTCCCGTTTGTCGTCCAGCTGCACAATGTCATTGCCGGTGTATTCGAGCCGGCTGTTGACGATGGGTTTCCACCTGGCACCCGACCAGTTTTCCGCCCGCGCCCCCGCCCGCCAGAAGACGAGTTCGCTGCCCACGCTGGATTTCAGCGCCAGGTAGCCAAAGATGCTGACCGCGAGCACCGCGGCCAATCCGGTCGCCACCACGCCGCCCATGATCCGCTGCCGCGTCTTGATCAGCTGGTCGGTGTTGTTGGCGCGGGTGACGAGGCCTTTTTCCTTGAACACCTTGTAGAGGAACAAGTCCTTGAGGAAATAAGACCGCTCCCGCTCCCATGCCTTGCTGGCGGGGAGCTGGTCCTCGGAGAGGCCGAGGGCCGCCGCCAGCTCGGTATCCAGCTCCTTGCCCTCGGTGAGGGCGGAGGTGAAATAGATGCCGCGCAGGAAGAGCGGCTTGGCCGACTGGCCGCCGATCACGAAGATGGTCTCGAGATATTTGCGCAGCCGGGGGGCGAGAGCGCCAATGCTGGCCGAGAGCGCGAAGAGCGAATCGACCTCGTCGAGGCGGCGTTTGCCGGCCTCGGTCGGCACCGGATCCTTGAGCAGCCCGAGCGAGCGGCGGCCGATGCGCTTCACGACCTCGGCGAGATGCTGGCTCACCGCCTCCAGTTGGAAGGGAGTGTCCAGCGGCGCCGGATTCGACCAGCCGGTCATCTGGTCCTGCAGCTGTGGATTCTTCACGCCGGCGAAAAATTCACGGAAACCGACGATCTTGTCGCACTTCGTGATCAGCACGAAGACGGGAAACCGCACCTCCAGCGTGCGCTGGATGGTGTTGAGCTGGCGGGCGATCTTGCCGGCCTTGCTTTCGATGTCCTCGAACGAATCCTTGATCAGGCTCTCGGAGGGTATCACCAGCAACAGGCCGTTGACCGGGCAATGCGGGCGGGAGGTGCGCAGCAGGTTGAGAAATTCCGTCCATTCGGTCGTCGTGCCGGGCGGGGTTTCCTGGAAGAGGAGTTTGCCCGCGGTGTCGATCAGCACGGCGTGGTTCGTGAACCACCAGTGCATGTTGATGGTGCCGCCGGCCCCCTGCATCTCGTCCTGCAGGCCCGGGGGGAACCCGACCTTGCAGCGCCGCACCGCCTCGGTCTTGCCCGAGCCCGGTTCGCCGCAGACGACATACCACGGCAGCGAGTAGAGATCCTTGCCGACCGCCTGGAATTTTTCGATGCCGCGGGAGAAATTTTCGCGCAGCCGGTCCAGGGTGGCGATGTGCGCCGGATCATTGAGCGAGCTGGGCCGGCCGGAGGAATGGGCCGAGAGCTGGCCGGTCATGGCCTTTGAGCGCCGGCGTCCCCGCCAGCTGACATAAAACTGCCAGGCGAACATCGTCCCGACCATGAGCGCGATGCCGCCGCCGGCGATGAAGAAGGCCCGGCGGTCGATCAACGCCGCGCCGCCCAAAAGGCCGATGCCGCACAGCGCGGCCACCACCAGCTGCATCGATTTGGGAATCTGCTGAAATTTGTTTAACATGGCGGAGGGCTCAGGGTTTGGGGGGGGTGGCCGGATTATGCGCCGTGATGGTGTTGAGCGACTCGGTCAACTCCGCCGACGCGCTGTAGAAGGTATAAACATTGACCGCCACGACGACCAGGAAGAGGCCGGTGAGGACGATCAGGAGCGGCACCAGGCTGGCGGCCATGGGCAGCGGCAGGTTCGACATGTTGGTGTGCTGGTAGGAGGCCGGGGTGATGAAGGCCGACTCGTCGATATCGACATAAGCCCGCACCCGCTGGGCGCACGCCTCCATTTTTTTCCGCAAATAATCCGGCTGGTTGCCGCCCGTGAAGCCCAGGCCCATGCACATGTAGTAGATGGCGAGCCGCTCATCGGTCCCCTCTTTCTTTTCCGCGAGCGTTTCATCCAGCAGGATGAAAAACTTTTCGTCCCCCGCCCGTTCATTGCGGGAGAAAGCCAGCGGGTTGTTGCTCCATTTCTGGGCAAAGGGCAGCGCGCTGCCTGCCATCATGGAATCAACAAAGATGATCAGCGGCAGTTCGATCCGGCGGTATTGTTCGCCCAAGGCGATGTCGCCCCGCGCCGTGCGGGCGAGCACATCAAACATCTCTTCGACCTCCGTGCGCACCTGGGTATAATCAAGGGAGGCCCCCGATCCTTTGCGCGCGATGCGGTTGTAGCGGCAGATGGCTTGGAACAATGGGTCGCAATGGGAGATAAGGCTGGCAGACATGGGATGAAGGCGGGGTGAAAGTGACGGGGCGGGGGTGAAACTCAGCGGGCCGGTTGGTCGTCAGGGTCAGAGGGCCGGGAGCGTTTCCTCTCTGGCCGCGAAAAACGCGGGCCGGTGGCGGGATAGGGACATGACTGGAAAAGGAAACCCGATCATGGGATCATTTGCTCGAACCGCGGATAAGATCCTCGGCGTATTTCACGACCGCCTCCTGGACGTCGTCCTCGATAACGGTTTCTGACAGCTGGCTTGCGAGCTCGACATATTTTTTCCAGCAATGGGCGTCCGACTTTCCGCCGCCTTCGGCGCGCAGGACCTCGCGGATGGCGTCAGGCGTGTAATGTTGCTGATAGCGCCGGGAGAAATTCTTCCCCGCCGGTCCCAGGCCGGCGAGCAGGCCGGCGATCAAGAGGCGCGAGGATTCAATCTGTTTCTGCACGTGCGGCGGGGGCAGCGTGGCATCACCGGCCAACGCCCGCCGTGTCACCGTCCGCAGATCGCCCTGCGTGGTGTCGCGCCGGATGGCGGACTTGGGCGCGGCGTTGCGCCAGACATTCCAGGCCAGCTGGTCGAGCGTGAGCATGGCCTCCGCATAAAGGGCGAAAAGTTTGCCCAGCCGCTGGGCGTCGACCGGATCCTCGGGTTCCAGTTTGAGCTTGGCCCGCACCTCGGTGAGGGCCTCGCCGTCGATCGGCGTGGCCGCCGGCACCACCAGGCCGAGGGCCGCCAGTTTCTTTTTCACGTCCTCCCGCTGGTCGCCGGACAATTGCGGCACCAATTGCAGGAAAGCGCCGATGATTTCGTCGGGCTTTTGCCGGGCGACNNGCGCCGTTTCCCCCGCCAGACTGGTCTGCAGGAACTTCCATCGTTCACCGAGGGCAGAGGCCCAAGCCCCGGGTTCAGCTAGGGCCACATCGTTGGCGGAGGCGGGCTGCATGGGCTGTTACAATGTCAGATATTTTTGCTCCCGCACAAGCACTAACAGCTTGTAACGTTCCCGGAACCCCGGCGGTGCATCGAAGGCCGGCCGGATGCCCACGTCGGAGAAGCCTTCCGTCACTTTCGTGGCGCCGATCCGGCCCTTGGCCTCGACCTTGTGCGGCTCCACCCGGTCCACCCCGGGCGGGGATAGCGCCGAGCCACCAGCCACATAGAAATCTTTTCCCCCGTCGTTGAGATAGATCCAGACATTGCCGAACAAATTGAAGAAGCCGCTCGTCGCGGGGCCGTCGTCCACCGGGGCGAACCAGAGTTTGCCCTGGCTGGCACTGGCGACGGCCTGACCGTCATCCACATACTTCTGCCGGGTGGTTTTGACCAGAGGGAGGAACGCACCCTCGTTTGGTCTCCAGTCCGTTACCTGCCCCGCCACCTTGTAATCCCTGAGATAGTTGTACAATTCCTGGAAACTTGGTCCGCGGAAAATTCCGTTGGTGGTGGTTTCCGCGAGCTGCATGACCACCTGCCACTCCTTGCGCGAGGGAAGGCGCGCGCCCAGCAGCTGCTCGGCGAAGATTTTCGCCGTCTCGGGCGGTATCTGTTGCAGCGGGCTGCGCGCGGTGGGCTTTTCGGCCACCACTTTTTCGAGGGCCGGCTGGCTGGCGCGCAATTCGGTGTCATCCAGCAATCCCTGCACCAGGGCGGTGGTGTAGATGAGCCAGTTCGGGTTCAATTCGACGCCGGTGTAGTTGCCGTTGTTGTCGATCCGCGGGCGCCAGGATATCGGCGCGTTATAGGGTTTGCTGGGCGCCGCGGTCTTCGCCCAGAGGGGCAGCTCTTCCCACACCGCTGTCACCGGCTTCGTCCGGACACTCATGAGATCCACAAATTCACCCACGGCAATTTCCCGCCGGGCCAGATAGAAGGGTGGCGTGTCGTCCGTGGGCTGGACGATCTGGTATTCCAACTGCACCTTCTTCCCGCCGCTGGTCCACGTGGCGGTCAGCGCCAGTCCTTCATTGGTCAATTCCTCCTGCCAGCCGGCCAGGCGGGGCGAAGGGGTCGGCGGGCGGTTCGGATCATCCTTCAACTCGATGGCGGAGAGTGTTTCCAGCAACCCGCTGACGGCGGGCTGGGCCGGGATGCCGCTGATGGCGCGCACCGTCGAGACAAAGGTGTCGCGCCGGATGCGCAGGCGGTCGAGATTGGATTCATTCCAGTCCGCGCGCTTCAGCTGCCAGAGCGCCAGGTTGTAGGCCACCGGTTCGTCAAGGTTTTGTTCGGTGATCCCCGCCGGCGCCATGCGCTCGAACATGGCCGTGAGCTGCGCCTCGGCGCGGGCCGCGCTGCGCGCCGCCCGGTTGAACCGCAAGCGGGTCTCCTTCACCATTTCATCGAACAGGCCGGCCCGGCGCGCTTCGTCCTGCACATCGCGGCCGATCAGCTCGCGCATGGTTGCCACCACCCCGCCATCCAGGTCAAAATCCGCGGCCCCCGACGGCCAGCCCGCGACGACCCCCAGCCGGCGCCACGCCATGAGTTTTCGCGAAAGTCCGCCGCTTTGCGCCGCTGCCGTCAGCACGGTCCGGTCGGTATTGTCCACCAGTCGCACGAGCTGCTTCGCCTCCGCGTGCCATTCGGCCGGCCGGCCGGTGAGGTTGTCCACCCCGCCAAACCGCGCCAGCCGTTCCACCACGTCGCTCACGCCTTCGTGCCAGCCAAAGCCCGCCAGCAGCAGGTTGCTCAACCGATCGAGGCTGGTGGCAAATTCCGGCAACTCTCCCAACCAAGACCGGTGCGCTTCCAGCGGGGCCCGCACATTCGCGCCGGCTGCAGTCCACGGGATTGACGGCAACGCATTGCGCCACACTGCGGCCGCCGCCACGGCCGTGGCCGCTTGTTCGCGACGGACCGCTTCCAACCGCAGCAGCTCGCTCGAAGTGTCAGCCGACGCCGGCTCGAGTTCCGGCATGGTCAAAGCCGCAAAGCCCGTGGGTCCTTCGAGTCCGTCGATCCATTCCTTGATTTGCCGTTCATTGGCCCGCAACTGCCGGAAGCGCGGCCGGTCGGCGGTCAGCGCGGCAGGGGTGGCGCCGGTCAACGTCGCCTGCCAGGCCGCCCAGCGTTGTTTGGTCTCGTTGAATTTTCCATAAGCCTGCGCGACCTTGGCCAGCCAGATCTCGGGCTTCAGCAACGCGAGCGTGGCCTCCACGCGCTGTTCCAGCAGTTGAAACACGCCGGCCAGCTTGGTCGTTTCCTCGGCGATCACCGGCAGGTCGTGGCGCACGATCGGGCGTTCGCGCAGGGATTTCAGGCCCGCCGTCAGCCCGTCGAACTCCCGTTTGAAATCCGCGGCGCTCAGCGTGGGCAGGCCGCCGGGCTCCGCGGCCGGCGCGTCAGCCTCCAGATCAACTGCGCTCGCCGGCAGCCGCCTGGCGCTGTCGTCCATGGCGGTCGCCAGGCGCGGATCATCCGTCGCCGGCACTTTGGAGAATTGAAACAACTCCTGTTCCCAGCGCGGAAAATCCGCCTCGGTCACGGCGGCCGGCTCCTTGTTGAGCAGATCGGACTCCTTGAGGAAACGTTCACGCACCACCTGCGGATCGAGGAACTGCTTCCGCCGCAGCCGCATCTCCTCCAGCGGCGGCGTGAGCGAGTCCGCGAAGTCGGCCAGGGAGGATTTGTCCACCAGCCGTCCGGTGATGATGGCGGGCATCGCCTTCTGGATGCGATCGCCGCTGGCCTCCATGTCGTTTGTGTGCCGGGTGAATTCGTTCCAGCGGCTGGCCAGCGGCAACGTGTCGGTGTCGTCAAGCGAGACATCGTTGAAGAGTTTCATGGTGCGCGCCGGATCGAACTTGGCGCCACCCACACCGACCACGGGGGGCAATTTGGGCGAGAGCGCACCGGCCGCCCGGCTGAAGCCACGTGTTTCGATAATCGCGAGCAGCTTGCGCATCTCGTCCCACCGCTGCCACCGCTCCATCTGCGCGGACAGCGTGCTGATCTGCCGCCACGCTTCATCGACCTTGTTGAAAACGGTCACCTTGACCAATTCATTGCGCACGACGTCGGGCGGCGAATTGGCCAACATGCCCAGGCCTTTACCGGCGGCTTCGGGCACGAGGGTTTCGGGTCGCAACTGCTGGGCAGTCGCGACAAAGTTGGTGATCGCTGTCTTGAGCGGATCGTTCGGCGCCCACAATTCGGTCGTGCGGTCGAGGCGCTTGGCGTTGTTTTGCAGATCAATCAGCCAGGAATCCCAGGCGCGGCAGAGCAAAGCCCAGCTCGGTGTAACGTTCTCTCGAAACGCCTTGGGATTCTTCAAGGTCACCGCCAGTTCCTGGATCTTGTCCGGCATGTAGATCGGGTCGCCGAAGCGGGCAAAACCCAACACCGCCCCGACCACCAGCACCAACACCCCCGCGCCGGTCAGCAGCGCCGTCTTGGCCGGATTGGAATCCTTCGGCACCTTCCGCAGGTGGCGGCGGGCTTCCGCGATGGTGACCTCACCCTCGGCCGGGCTCGGGTTCAGCAGGTAGTTGCAGAAATCCAACCAGCCCTTGCCGCCGTGCCCGAGCGCCTTCCATTCAGGCGCCTCCTCGATCGGCCATGCGCCGGGCGGCCGCCGGCGGACAATCGTGGCCAGCATGGCGCCGATGGCGGCCAGATCGGCCAGCCGGTGCTGCTCCACTTTCGCGCCCGACATGAACCACGGATCGGACAATTGCGCCGTCATCCCCACCAACGGCCCGCTCCGGTTCAAAAACACATTCGCCGGTTTCAGGTTCCCGTGCGGCCCGCCGGTCTGGACCTCCCATTTCTCCAGCGTGTTCAGCAGGCACTCGGCCAGCGCGCGCAGCGTGTCACCCTTGTGGCCCAGCGTCTTGATCCACGGTTCCAGCGTGCGCTCCTGCCACGGCATCACCGTAAAGGCGCCCTCTTCGCAACGCCCGGTGGCCAGCACCTCCACCACCGTCCCGTCTTTCTTGAAGGCCTGCTGCTGGCGCTCGGCCGCGAGCAGCCAGCCCTCGAGGGCGTAGAGCCGGCGCACATCGGTGGACGCGGGCGGATGGAAAACCTTCAGCGCAAAACGGCCCGGCCGGCCGTCGGTGGCGACGGCTTCATACACGCTGGTGAGGGGCGCCAGGGCGTGGGTCCGCTTGATTTTGAAACCGCTATACTCGGACATAAACGTCAGAATCCGGCTTGGCCCCGGTCTAGCAAGCTCCGGCTGGACGACCCCGCGTGTGGTGCTCGATTCATGGCGCGATGGAAATATGCCAGTTGGTTGTGTTCACGAATCAACTGAAGCAAAGCTGGTGCAGTGCCGGCAGGCAAGAACGGGTTCGTACTTCAATGGACTGGGGAAATTGTGACGTTTCCGGCTCGACCACCCGGCGCGGCGCGGCTGGAATCCCGTCCCACCCCACCCTGCCCCATGAAAAAATATCTCGTCGAGTTCATCGGCACATTCTTCCTCGTGTTCACCATCGGCATGACGGTCATCGCGCCCGGCGCGGGCGCCATGGCGCCGTTGGCCATCGGCAGCGTCCTGGCGGTCATGATCTTCGCCGGCGGCCATGTGTCCGGCGGCCACTTCAACCCCGCCGTCACCCTCGGCGTCTGGTTGCGCGGCAAATGCCCGGCGGGCGACGTCGTGCCCTACATCGGCGCGCAGACCGCCGCCGCGCTCGTCGCCTCGTTCGCCGTCAAGGCGCTCAAGACCGGCCTCGTGAGCAAGGCCGCCGCCATGACCGGCGCGATGACGCCGGAAATCCTGCCGGCGCTGCTGGCGGAGTATCTCTTCACCTTCGCCCTCGTGTGGGTCGTGCTGAACACCGCGACCGCCAAGGGCACCAGCGGCAATTCCTTCTACGGCTTCGCCATCGGCTTCACCGTGCTGGCCGGCGCCTACGCGGTGGGTGGCGTGTCCGGCGGTGCGTTCAACCCCGCCGTGGCCGTAGGACTTTGCACCATGGGCCTCGTCGCCTGGGGCAGCTTCTGGATTTATCTCGTCGCCGGCTTCGCCGCCGCCGTCGCCGCCGCCCTGACTTACAAGTTCGTCAACGGCACGGACTGAGCCTGCCGCAGTCGCGGTTCGCAATAATTCCCGGCTGAAGGCATCCCCGGTCTCCACGGGAGGATCACGATGGCAACAGCCTCATGGCTCTCCGTTGGTCGCAGGCTGGCGCACGCGGCCGGGCGCTCGGGCCGGCCGAACAGCGCACCGGTAGTCCGGCAGCAGTTACAGATTGGGAATCCCCGCTGGCCTGCCGGGGATCGGCGACGAGATCGACGGCGCAATGCAACACGCGCCGCACAGCGGACGACATTCCATGAAGTTTTTTAACCACGGATGACACAGATGCACACGGATAAATATCCGACCCGTCAAATTTCGATCCCAAGGCAGCTATTGCCACAAAAAGTCACGAAGATCCGAAAGCGAATGCCGCTCTTCGTGCGCCTATAGGCGCACGAAGGATCTCCGCCCGCAGGACGAGCCGTTTTCGTGACTCTTTGTGGCCAATAATTTCGAGGCTTGTTTTTCTCATCCGTGCCCATCCGTGTCATCCGTGGTCAAATTCTGCTTCCGACATCGGGCTTGGCACATAACCCCGCGACTACTACCAACACGCCCGCATGAGCGAACTGGTGCCAGACAGCATGTCCACGCGGGGGCTCGAGGCCTTCCTGCACGAAAAAATTCCGCTGACGCGCGCCATGGGCCTGCATGTGGCCGAGAGCAATGCGCGGCGGCTCGTGCTCGAAGCCCCGCTCGCCGCGAACGTCAACCACCTCGGCACGGCCTTCGGCGGCTCGCTGCATGCGCTGCCGACCCTCGCCTGCTACGCCGCGCTGTGGACCCTGCTCCGCGAGGCCGGCCTTGACGGCCATGTGGTCATCAAGCGCAGCGCGGCCCGTTACCGCGAGCCGGTCAAGGCCCGGCTGCGCGCCGTGTGCGTGCGCCCGGCACCGGCCGTCGTCGCGGAATTCATCGCTGATCTCCGCCGCCACAAAAAAGCGCGCATGGAACTGACCGCAATCGTCGAGGGTGCCGACGGCAAACCGGCGGTGGAATTCTCCGGCAGCTTTGTCGCCGTCGTCTGACGGCTCAAAAATTCAAATCCCAAAGATCCAAACGCCAAACAATCGAAATCGACCTCCCTCAGGCTTGGGCTGGCGCCCACCCCTGCGGAACTTTGGCCTTTGGATGTTTGGCCTTTGAGCTTTTGCCGGTGCGCCGAGCGCACCGGTCAGATATGCTTCGAATCCGCCTCGTCCTTCTTCGCGTAGCCGGTTTCCTGCCGCAGGTGGTTCACCGCGTTCTTTTTGAGATACGCCTGGTAGACATCGTCAGGTGTCATGCCGAGGGTTTGCGCCAGCGACACGAGAAAATGGAAAAGATCCACGACCTCGACCTTGGCGTTCTGCTCGTCAAATTTCTGATACTTCGCCCACCACTTCCATGGCACGCTGTCGATCAGCTCGGCCGTCTCCTGCTGCATGGCGCGGGTATAATTAAGGATCCACTTGGCCTTTTCCTCGTCGGTCGGCGGAGGCAGATTCACTCCAATGCGCTTATTCAGCGCATCTTGCATACGAAAGATCTCCTCGAGTTTGTCCATGACCGGTGAGCGTGGGTGGCCCACCGGCGGCTGGCAAGCCCGTCGCCCGGGAAATTTAAGTTGCCCTGAGGATGGGTATAAGCGACTTTCACCGGCTATTGCCGCTGTTTGCCCCGAGCTAGTCGAGGGGTTGAGCAAGATAATCGAGCTCCGGCTGGCATTACATCCTGCGCCGCCAATCTTTGGCAGGCGCTTTCAACCAACAACATAGATAGACATGTCCTCCACAGAATCGTCCGGTGCTCCTGCCGAAGCCACCGCGACCCCCCCGGCGCCTGCCGCCGCGTTCCCTACATTCGGCTCCACCCGCGGCTCCGGCCTCGCCCGTGGTAAACGCCCCGCCGCCGGTCCCGCCGCCTCCACCGCGGCTTCCACCGAATACACGCCGACCGCCATCGAAGTCGTCAACGCTCCGCGTGAATACCAGAACCCGTTCGCACCGGCTGAAGAGCCGGCTGCCGCATCCCCCGCCCCGTCAGCCGTAGGCTTGGCGAAGGCTGATGCCCCCGCCATCGAAAAGCCTGCTCCGGTCGCCGCGGTCCCTGCGGCGCCCGTCCAAAATGACGAGCCGGCGGAACTCAACATCCTCGAACCGGCCCAGCAGAAAGTCGCGCCCGCCCAGACCTGGGAAAGCGAAGGCTTCGAGCCGGTCCGCGAGTCCCGCCCCGAGCGTCCGCGCCGCGAGGAGCAGAGTGAGCGTCCGCGTCGCGAAGAACAAAGCGAGCGCCCGGCCCGCGAGGAGCGCACCGCGCTCACCGAGATCCCGGAGAAATTCCTCTACGTCCGCCCCGGCCACACCTACGTCCCGACTCCGTCGAACTTCGGTGGTGCCCCGCGCGAACGCAGTGAACGCCCGGCGCACGGATCGACCGAGCGCGCCCTGGAGACTTCCGCCTCCGAGGCTCCCGCGAAATCGGGCGGCTTCTTCGGCTGGCTGAAGTCCCTCTTCGGNNGCCAGCGTCGCGACCGCGGCGGTCGTGGTCGTGGCGGCTACCGGGGCGAGCGCTCCGAGGGCAGCAGCCAGGGCGGCGTCTAAGCCACTTAAACCTTGCCCCGCGCGCCTCGCGCGAATCGCATCCAAGGCGTCCGCTCCCGCGGACGCCTTTTTGTTTGCCCGGCGCTCCTTGCTTACAGCTTATCGCTTCAAGCCTCCTCATGTCCGATCTCATCATCCACGGCGGCAAACCCCTGAGCGGCACCATCACGCCGTCGGGCAACAAGAATTCCGTCCTGCCCCTCCTCTGCGCGACGCTGCTGACCGACGCCAAGGTCGTGCTGCACCATGTGCCGAACATCACCGACGTCGAGAAGCTCGTGCACTTCTTCGCCGAGCAGGGCTCGTTCGTCGCGTGGGACCGCGCCGTCGGCACGATCGCCCTCGTCCATGCGGGCTTTGACGCCGGCCGCCTCAACGGCGAACTGCCGGCCGGCATGCGCTCGTCCGTCCTGCTTTTCGCCCCGCTCCTGCAGCGCATGAAGAGGCTCACGCTGCCGACCAATGCCAAGGGTTGCTCGCTCGGCATCCGCGAGCTCGACCCGCACCTGGAGATCCTCGAAAAACTCGGCGCGAAAATCTCCCACAACCCCTCGGCCAGGCTCGGGGCGGGCGGCGACCTGAAATTGTCGCTCAAGGGCCGGTTCAGGGGCGCGCGCCACTGGCCGGACTACATGTCTGTCACCGCCACGGAGAACTTCGTCATGGCCGCCGTGCTCGCCGAGGGCGAGTCGGTGCTGCTCAACGCCGCGAGCGAGCCGCACGTGCAGGATCTCTGCGCCGCGCTCAATGCGATGGGCGCGAAAATCGCGGGGGTCGGCACGAGCCAGCTGACCATCACCGGCGTGAAGTCGCTCAAGGGCGGCGTGTTCACCCTCCACACCGACCACCATGAGGTCGTCACCTTCCTCGCCCTCGGCGCCATCACCGGCGGCGAGGTGCGCGTGAAAAACTCCCTGCCCCACCACTTCGACCTCATCAACCGCTCCTTCGCCAAGCTCGGCGTGAAGGTCGAATACGACGGCGACACGGCCTTTGTCCGCAAGCGCCAGAAACTCGTCGTCACCGAGCCCTTCACCTCGAACCTGCTGCCGAAGATCGAGGCCGCGCCGTGGCCGTATTTCCCCGTGGACCTGCTGCCGTGCATGATCGCCCTGGCCGTGCGGGCCAAAGGCAACGTGATGTTCTGGAACAAGGTCTATGAGGGCGGCTTCACCTGGATGGCCGAGCTGGCCAAGTTCGGCGCGCACATTGTCGTCAGCGATCCCCACCGCATCACGGTTTTCGGGGCCAAGCCCCTGCGCCCGGCCGTCGTCGAGGCGCCCTACGTCATCCGCGCCGCCGTCGCGCTCTACATGGTCGCCGCCAGCATCCCGGGCAAGTCCGTCGTCAAGAACGCCGACACCATCAAGCGCGCGCACCCGAACTTCGTGGAAAACCTCCGCAGCCTCGGTGCCGACGTGGAATGGAAATGACCTTCATGTGGAACTCAGGAAATCAGGAGCGAAGTTCTTCTTTTCCAGCCTTCCTGATTTCCATATTTAATTCCTGATGCCTTCCCCCGATCAACAGTCCAAGGGCACCGGCTTCCTCAC
>CXWL01121510.1_pt1 | contig 40919 bp, 37 predicted proteins | sample 590931 | NCBI WGS metagenome assembly CXWL01 (sample SAMEA3498368, study PRJEB10139) | groundwater metagenome | biome: water well; material: biofilm material | place: Germany | collected 2015-04-27 | reverse complement strand
GGATATGCCTCGCCGCCACCCAGTAGCGCCCCCTCATGCGAGGGGGCGAGGATTGAAACCTCTACGAGCCGATGAAACACCCGCTGCAATCGGTGTAGCGCCCCCTCATGCGAGGGGGCGAGGATTGAAACTCAAAATATCCGCCGTAAAAGGCACCGACGCTGATGTAGCGCCCCCTCATGCGAGGGGGCGAGGATTGAAACGCGCCTGGAATAACCGCCTCCTTGGCCGTTTTGTAGTAGCGCCCCCTCATGCGAGGGGGCGAGGATTGAAACGCTCAACCCGGCAGTCGTATGCGCCTTCGCGCCAAAGTAGNNCGGCAGTCGTATGAGCCTTCGCGCCAAAGTAGCGCCCCCTCATGCGAGGGGGCGAGGATTGAAACCCCCAAGTATCCCGCCGCCAGCCCCGGCGAAGAGCGTAGCGCCCCCTCATGCGAGGGGGCGAGGATTGAAACATAATGGGCGCGAGAATATCGCAGGATGCTTACAGTAGCGCCCCCTCATGCGAGGGGGCGAGGATTGAAACAAGGTGAGCGCATGGATTCGGTCTGATGCGCAGAAGTAGCGCCCCCTCATGCGAGGGGGCGAGGATTGAAACACCGTCAGTTGCGTTGAGCTGCCGACCAGTACGCGCTCGTAGCGCCCCCTCATGCGAGGGGGCGAGGATTGAAACCACTTTTATCACCCGTCATAACAACCACAGTGCGGCGTAGCGCCCCCTCATGCGAGGGGGCGAGGATTGAAACGTGAACTCAAGAAGCTACGGCCATGACCATACTCGTAGCGCCCCCTCATGCGAGGGGGCGAGGATTGAAACGTTACAGGCCGCGCCATAAACAGCAATCGCTGGCGTAGCGCCCCCTCATGCGAGGGGGCGAGGATTGAAACCATGGGCTTGCTGATGATCTGCTGCAAGTCAGGAGTAGCGCCCCCTCATGCGAGGGGGCGAGGATTGAAACTGATATCTGCGCCCATTGCGGCCATGTTCGGGCGAGTAGCGCCCCCTCATGCGAGGGGGCGAGGATTGAAACCCTTCGGGGTTATGCCGCGCCGCGCTTCGGAAACGTAGCGCCCCCTCATGCGAGGGGGCGAGGATTGAAACACCTTTTTATTCTCCTTTGGTCGGTTGAAGTCGAAGTAGCACCCCCTCTGTGTGGCGAATGGCGCAAGATCCCGGAAACGGGGTAGCCCATTTCTCGCAAGAAAGTGCAGATGAAAACCTGTAGACGCAACAGGCATGAGATCCAAGTCACGCCGCAGCCATCTTTCTAGAGCCATTTTTTTGAGGGGGGGGGCGTTTTCCGGTATTATTCCCCCTCATGATCAAATACATTTTTATCACTGGCGGCGTGGTGTCCTCTCTGGGCAAAGGGATCGCCGCCGCCTCCCTCGCAGCGATCCTCGAATCGCGCGGCCTCAAGGTAACGCTGCTCAAGCTCGACCCTTACATCAACGTTGATCCCGGCACCATGAGCCCGTTCCAGCACGGCGAGGTGTTCGTGACAGAAGATGGCGCCGAAACCGATCTCGACTTGGGCCATTACGAGCGGTTTGTCTCGGCCAAGATGCGCAAGGCCAACAATTTCACCACCGGTCAGATTTACGACAGCGTGATCCGCAAGGAGCGCCGGGGGGAATATCTGGGCAAGACGGTTCAGGTGATCCCGCACATCACCAACGAAATTCAGGCGTTTATCGAGCGCGGTGCGGCGGCTTCGCACAATGGCGGGGCGGACGTGGCGATCGTCGAGATCGGCGGCACGGTGGGCGACATCGAATCTCTGCCCTTCCTCGAAGCGGTACGCCAGATGGCCTTGCGCCGGGGGCGGCACAGCGCCGCGTTCGTGCACCTGACCCTGGTTCCCTATATCGCCAGCGCGGGCGAGTTGAAAACCAAGCCGACCCAGCACAGCGTGCAGAAGCTGCGCGAGATCGGCATTTTCCCCACCGCGTTGCTGTGCCGCGCCGACCGCCCGATCCCGGACGACGAACGCGCGAAAATTTCGCTGTTCTCCAACGTGCGCGAAGAGGCGGTGATTTCGGTTTGGGACGTGGACAGTATTTACAAAATCCCGCAGATACTCAACGAGCAGGGGCTGGACCGCATCGTTTGCGAAGAGCTGGGCATTGAGCCGCAGCCCGCCGATTTGTCCGTGTGGAAGAAACTGGTGGAGGCGCTGGATCACCCGCAACGCGAGATCACCATCGGCATGGTGGGCAAATATGTGGATCTGACCGAATCGTACAAATCGCTGATTGAAGCCTTGCGCCACGCCGGCATCCACACCGCGACGCGGGTCAACATCGAGTACATTGATTCCGAAACACTGGAAAGCACCGGCGCGGGCGATCTGAAGCGCTTTGACGCGATCCTAGTGCCGGGCGGCTTCGGCGTGCGCGGCACGGAGGGCAAGATTGCCGCCATCCGCTACGCGCGCGAAAACATGATCCCCTATCTGGGCATCTGCCTCGGCATGCAGCTGGCGGTGATCGAGTTCGCGCGCCACGTGGCGGGGATGGGCGACGCGAACAGCACCGAATTCGATTTGACTACCGAACATCCGGTGGTGGCGCTGATCACCGAGTGGCTGGACCGTGATGGTCGGGTGGCAACGCGCAGCGCGGATTCCGATCTGGGCGGCACCATGCGGTTGGGGTCACAACGCTGCCCGATCAAGCCGGGCACCCTCGCGGCCAGCATTTACGGTAGCGATGTGAACGAGCGCCACCGCCACCGCTACGAGGTCAACAATTATTACGTGCCCGCGCTCGAAAAAGCTGGGCTGGCCATTTCGGCGCGCACACCAAGCGAAGACTTACCGGAGATGATGGAGTTGCCGCAGGCAATGCACCCGTGGTTTGTCGGCGTGCAGTTTCACCCGGAATTCACTTCCACGCCGCGCGAAGGGCACCCCTTGTTCAAGTCTTTCGTCGAAGCGGCAGCGAAATGCCGGAAAACCGAGCAACCTCCGCAGCAGGCATCGGCATGAGACTGTGCGGTTTTGAGGCCGGTCTGACTCACCCGCTGTTCCTGATCGCCGGGCCGTGCGTCATCGAATCCGAGCAAATGGCGCTGGATACGGCGGGGCAACTGAAAGAGATATGCGGAAAGCTGGGCATCCCTTTTATTTACAAATCGTCCTACGACAAAGCCAACCGCAGCTCCGGTGCATCATTTCGCGGCTGCGGCATGGAGGCGGGCCTGAAGATTCTGGAGCAGGTGAAGAACCGGATCGGTGTGCCGGTATTGACCGACGTGCATTCCATAGAAGAAATCGCGCCGGCCGCATCGGTAGTGGACGTGCTGCAAACCCCCGCCTTCCTGTGCCGACAGACCGATTTTATCCGCGCGGTGGCGAGCGCCGGTCGCCCGGTGAACATCAAGAAAGGCCAGTTCCTTTCGCCGTGGGACATGAAGAATGTGGTGGGGAAAGCGCGCGATGCCAGCGGCAAGGACAACATCATGGTGTGCGAGCGTGGCGCATCGTTCGGGTATAACAATCTGGTTTCGGATATGCGCTCACTGGCTGTCATGCGCGATACCGCTTGCCCGGTGGTGTTCGACGCCACCCATTCGGTGCAGTTGCCGGGCGGGCAAGGAACCTGTTCCGGCGGGCAACGCGAGTTTGTTCCGGTGCTGGCGCGCGCGGCGGTGGCGGCGGGTATTGCCGGGCTGTTCGTGGAAACCCACCCCGACCCGGCACAGGCGTTGTCGGACGGACCGAACGCTTTTCCGCTCGGGCATCTGGAGGCGTTGCTGCAAACTTTAAAAATGTTGGATGAAGCGGTAAAGCGGCAAGGGTTGATCGAGGAACAAGTAAATTTGTGCAGTATTTAACCGGGATTTGCAAAGAAGTGATGGCAGAGACAGTTTCTACCCTCTTCCCCTACCCTCCCCCTGCAAGGGGGAGGGAGCTAGGCACCTTCCCCCTTGCCCCCGCAAGGGGGAGGTCGTGGTTGTATAGCCGCTGAAGCGGCAACAACCACGCACCATGGGGAAGGCTGGGATGGGGGTAGAGTTTTGGAGTCAGGTTTTCAGTATGCGAGGAAGGAACAAAATGAGTGCAATCGTTGATGTGGTAGCGCGTGAAATTCTGGACTCCCGTGGCAATCCCACGGTGGAAGCGGATGTGTTGCTGGAATCCGGCGTGATGGGCCGCGCCGCCGTACCGTCCGGCGCATCCACCGGCACCAAGGAGGCGGTGGAGCTGCGCGATGGCGACAAGCAGCGTTACCTCGGCAAAGGCGTGCTGCGGGCGGTGGAGTATGTGAACACCGAGATTGCCGAGGCCATCATGGGGCTGGATGCCGCAGAGCAGGCCTTCATAGACCAGACCATGATTGATCTGGACGGCACCGACAACAAATCCCGTCTTGGTGCGAACTCCATCCTGGCGGTTTCCATCGCCGTGGCCAAGGCCGCTGCGGAGGAATCCGGCCTGCCGCTGTACCGCTATCTGGGAGGCGCCGCGCGTATGGAAATGCCGGTGCCGATGATGAATATCATCAACGGTGGCGCGCATGCGGAGGGCGGTGCGGACATCCAGGAATTCATGGTGATTCCGGTGGGCAGCCAGAATTTCCGCGAGGCGTTGCGCTGCGGCGCGGAAATATTTCATAACCTTAAAAAGATTTTGCACCATCGCGGTCTCAGCACCACGGTGGGCGATGAGGGCGGTTTTGCCCCTGCCCTTGGCTCCAACGAGGCCGCCCTGAAAGTCATCGTGGAGGCGATCGAGGCCGCCGGTTACGTGCCCGGCGCAGATGTGGCGATCGGTCTGGATGCAGCCGCTTCCGAGTTCTACAAGGACGGCCAATACCACCTCAAAGCGGATAACATGACATTGAGTTCAGACCAGATCATAGATCTGTACGCCACCTGGGTGGACAAGTACCCCATCATCACCATCGAGGATGGCATGAGCGAGCATGACTGGGATGGCTGGAAGCGGCTCACCGCGCGCCTCGGCAAATCCATCCAGCTGGTGGGCGACGACATCTTTGTCACCAACACGAAGATTCTGCGCGAAGGCATCCGGCAGGGCATCGCCAATTCCATCCTGATCAAGGTGAACCAGATCGGTACGTTGACCGAAACTTTTGCGGCGATCGAGATGGCCAAGCGTGCGGGCTACACCGCCGTGATCTCGCACCGCTCCGGCGAAACCGAAGATTCCACCATCGCGGACATCGCCGTCGCCACCAACGCCATGCAGATCAAGACCGGCTCGCTGTCGCGCTCCGACCGCATGGCGAAATACAACCAGTTGCTGCGTATCGAGGAAGACCTGGGTGATTGCGCGTCCTATCCGGGGCGTGGCGCGTATTACCAGATCGCCTGATCGAATTGAGCGTGAGGCAAAATTGAAGCAGACTTCACTTGAAGCCGTTCGTGGTGCACCCGCAAGGGGTAGGCAGTGGCTGTAAGGGGCTGCGCCCTAACAGCACACGCACCGCATGCCGAACCATGAACGGCTTCCAATAATTCCACCAGCCCTCAGGCAAGTTCAGGGCGAACGGTTGTTTGTGCGGCAATATTTATGCCGCCATGTTTGAATGCGCTGGGTCAAGCTGGCGCTTGTCGCGCTCATCCTCCTGCTGCAATACCCGCTCTGGCTGGGCAAGGGGAGTTGGCTGAAAGTGTGGGACCTCAACCGGCAGGTCGAGGCGCAGAAACAGAGCAACCAGCAGGCGCAAACACGCAACGCGGTTCTGGACGCGGAGGTGCGCGACCTCAAGCAGGGAACCGAAGCGGTCGAGGAGCGCGCGCGAAGCGAGCTGGGCATGGTCAAGCGCGGCGAGCTGTTTTTTCAGATAACCGGAGACAGCCCTGCGGCGCTGCCCGCATCAGCGCCGCGCGAGACCAAGCCTTGACACTTGCCTGCCGCCTCCCACCTGCTCGCGCAAAATGAAGTACGCAGCACCCTTAACCAGCAACTTTCTGGAGGAACATACCGTGCGCATTCGCCTGCTACCCTTGATCCTGCTTCTCGCCATAACCTTGAGCGGCTGCGGCTACAACACCCTGCAATCCACCGACGAGCAAATCAAGGCGAGCTGGGCGGAAGTGCTGAACCAGTACCAGCGCCGCGCCGATCTGGTGCCCAACCTGGTCAACACGGTAAAGGGGTTCGCCGCGCAGGAACAGGCGGTGCTGCTGGGCGTCACCGAGGCGCGCGCCAAAGTCGGCAGCATTCAGGCTACCCCGGCGCTCATCAACGATCCCGGCGCCTTCGCCAAATTCCAGCAGGCGCAAGGCGAACTCGGCTCGGCGCTGTCGCGCCTGCTGGTGGTGTCGGAAAATTACCCGCAACTGAAGTCCGACGCCAATTTCCGCGACCTGCAAGCACAGCTCGAGGGCACGGAAAACCGCATCACCGTCGCGCGCAACCGCTACATCAAGGCAGTGCAGGAATACAACGTCGTAGTGCGCTCCTTCCCCAGCAACCTGACCGCCATGCTGTTCGGCCACCAGGTGAAGCCGTCGTTTACGGTGGAGAACGAAAAGGAAATCTCCAAGGCGCCTGCGGTAAACTTTGGTTCGCCTGCGGCCAAATAACGTGATGGGCTTACTGGCACAAACCCTGCTGTTTGCGCTGATATTTTTTTGTAGCCCGGCCCTTGCCGAGGTGGCGGTGCCGCCACTTGCGCACCGTGTCAACGACCTCACCGCCACGCTGGATGCGGGACAAACCCAAACGCTGGAATCCCGCCTCGCCGCCTTTGAGGCGAAGAAAGGAGCGCAGATTGCCGTGCTGATCGTGCCCACCACGCAGCCGGAAACCATCGAGCAATACGGCATCCACGTCGCGGAAACCTGGAAGCTCGGGCGCAAGGGCGTGGATGACGGCGCGTTGCTGCTCGTCGCCAAAGACGACCGCGCGTTGCGCATCGAGGTGGGTTACGGGCTGGAAGGGACGCTGAACGACGCCACCGCCAGGCGCATTGTCGCCGAAACCATTACTCCCTTTTTCAAGCGCGGCGATTTCTACGGCGGCATCGCGGCGGGCTTGGCCCAGATGATCGCCGTGATCGAGGGCGAACCTCTTCCCGCTCCGCGCGAGCGCGGCCCGGCATCCGCCAGTTACGGCAACCTCGAAACGCTGCTGCTGGTCGGTTTCATGCTGGTGGTAGTGGGGGGTGGCGTGTTGCGCGCGCTGCTCGGGCGGCTGCCGGCTGCTGCCATCATCGGTTTTGGCAGCGCTTTCCTCGCCTGGCTTATTGTCGCACCGCTGCTGGTTGCGGGAGTGGTGGGCGCCATCGCGTTTTTCTTCACGTTGGCCGGAGGCAGCCGCAGTCATCACGGCGGCGGCAGGCTGGGCGGCGGCGGATTTGGTGGAGGGCTGGGCGGCGGGTTTGGCGGGGGAGGCTTCAGCGGCGGCGGCGGTGGTTTCGGCGGCGGCGGCGCATCGGGGCGGTGGTAATGGAGATACGGCGCACGATCAGGCATTTGATCTCAGGCCAACTGACAGTGCAGGCCGCGTTTCCGGCGCACGCGCTGCGCGCCATCGAGCGGGCGATCCGCGAAACCGAGGCTGCTCATGCCGGGCAGATCCGCTTTGCGGTCGAGGCATCGCTCGATTTTGCGGCGTTGCGCCATAACCAGACGGCAAGCGAACGCGCCATAGAAATGTTTGCACAATTGCGGGTGTGGGACACCGAACACAACAACGGCGTGCTGATCTACTTGCTGCTTGCCGACCGCGACGTGGAAATCGTCGCCGACCGCGGCATCCACGCCAAGCTGGGCAATTCTGCCTGGGAGGCGATTTGCCGCGATATGGAAGCGGCTTTCCGGCAGGGAAAGTTTGAAGCAGGGGTAATAGACGGAATTCGTGCCGTCGGCAACCATCTGCAACGGCACTTCCCGGCACAATCCACCGCGCCGAACGAATTGCCGGATAAACCCGTGGTCTTGTAATAAAATTCACCACGTACTATGGCTTCACCAATATTTGAGAATCTGCGGGGTCAGAGAATCTGCACCCGCATCCGAAGGTCGTGTGGATTCGCCGGGCAACTGTTCCACCAAACAGAGCGAATTTATTCTGCGTAACAAGCGGGAAGATATTCGATCCTTGATGGATAGCACGGAATCTACTTTTCTCGTCATTTTGTAACTCCAGCGCATGGAGTTGCAAGTTACAAAAATTCTTCAGTTGGCTGTTTTCGTGGCACCACAAGATCAAATAGCGGTGTCGCTTTGCGGGAGATTTTCGTAACCGCACCCCAGTTCTATTTTGGTGCCGAAACGGGCCAACACAAGGTATTTTGCATCAGCAGGTTGCCCTGAACCCGGATCCGCCTGGTTGATGCGCATAATTTCTGCCGAGGTTGCCAGAGAGCGAGTTCACATCCGTCAGGAGACTCGCCTGATGGGTGTGGCTGGCTGACCGTTCCTCAAGATTTGCCGATGGCCCGTTTTTCTGGCCAGGTCAGGAAGACGGAATTTATAGTGTTTGCTGGCCGTATCAATAGGTTAAAATATCCGCTTCAATAATAAGCAAGGTTTGTTACGTGTCATCCGAAGCGCTGGTCGAAATCTGCGATGTCAATTTTGCCTATGACAGCCGCCCCATCCTGAAAGGCATCAACATGTCCTTCCCCAAGGGCAGGCTGATCGCCATCATGGGGCTTTCCGGCTGCGGCAAGACCACGCTGTTGCGGCATATCGGCGGCGTGCTCAAGCCGACCAAGGGTTATGTGAAAGTGGACGGGCAGGTGATCCACGAACTGGATCCGGACGGCCTGTACCGGATGCGCCGCAAGATGGGGATGCTGTTCCAGTTCGGCGCGCTGTTTACCGACATGACGGTGTTCGACAACGTGGCGTTTCAGATGCGCGAACACACCGACCTGCCGGAAGAGATCATCCGCGATCTGGTGATGATGAAGTTGCACGCGGTGGGGCTGTACGGCACGCAGAACCTGATGCCCGCCGAGCTTTCCGGCGGCATGGCGCGGCGCGTGGCGCTGGCGCGCACCATCGCGCTGGACCCGATGCTGATCATGTACGACGAACCGTTTGCCGGTTTGGACCCGATTTCGCTGACCGTGGTGGGGCAGTTGATCCGCCGCCTGAACGATGCGCTGGGGGCGACCTCCATCGTGGTGACGCACGATGTGCAGGAATCGCTCAAGATCGTGGATTACATTTATTTCGTTTCGGATGGCGCGATCATCGCCGAGGGGACGGCGGACGACATCCGCGCTTCCGGCGAGGCATTCGTGCACCAGTTTGTTTATGGTGAAATGGATGGGCCGATCCCGTTTCATTATCCCGCCGGCGATTTCAATTACGATCTGGGCGTCAAAGATCAGAGGGTGGCTGCCTGATGCCTATCGCCAGTGGTTTGCGCGGCATCGGGGCGCGCGTGGTGAACGGTGTATGGCGCATCGGCTTCGGCGCGCGCTTTTTCCTGATGACGCTGTTCTATTCCGGGATGAGCTTTCGCCGGTTCCGCCTGACGGTCCGGGAGCTGTTCTTTACCGGCGTGATGTCGCTCATCATCATTCTGGTGGCGGGGCTGTTTGTGGGTATCGTGCTGGGGATGCAGGGCTACGAAACGCTCAAGCGTTACGGCTCGGAGTCGGCTCTGGGTACGCTGGTGGCGCTCTCTCTGGTGCGCGAGCTGGGGCCGGTGCTGGCCGCGCTGCTGTTCGCCAGCCGCGCCGGGTCGGCGATGACGGCTGAAATCGGCCTGATGAAGGCCACCGAGCAGATTTCCGCGATGGAAATGATGGCGGTCAACCCGATCGCGCGCGTGGTGGCGCCGCGCTTCTGGGCCGGGGTGATTTCCATGCCGCTGCTGGCCGCGATGTTTTCCGCGATGGGCGTGTTTGGCGGCTACATGGTGGGCGTGGTGATGATAGGCGTAGACGAAGGCTCGTTCTGGTCGCAGATGCAGTCGGCAGTGGACTTTCAGCACGACATCCTGAATGGGGTAATCAAAAGCCTGGTGTTCGGCGTGGCGGTGACGGTTATCTCGCTGTTCGAAGGTTACGATGCGCCGCCCACTGCGGAAGGGGTTTCCGGAGCCACGACGCGCACCGTGGTGCAGTCGTCGCTGGCGATATTGCTGCTGGACGTTATCTTGACGGCATTCATGTTTAGGGGAGATTAGTTATGGAGCGCACCACGCTGGATTTGTGGGTGGGCATATTCGTTGTGGCCGGTTTCGGCGCGCTGATGGTGCTGGCGTTCAAGGTGGGGAACCTGAGCACCTACAACGTGTCGCAGTCCTACCAGTTGCAGGCTTATTTCGACAACATCGGCGGCCTGAAAGCGCAGGCTTCAGTCAAGAGCGCGGGCGTGCTGGTGGGGCGGGTGACCGATGTCAAGCTCGATACCACGCTTTACAAGGCGCGGGTCACGATGAACATAGACAAGCGCTACCAGTTTCCGAAAGACACATTCGCCAATATCCTGACCTCCGGCCTGCTGGGCGAGCAGTACATCGGGCTGATGCCGGGCGGGGACGAAGTGATGTTAAAGGATGGCGAAGAGTTCAAGAAAACTCAATCCGCCGTGGTGCTGGAAGATTTGATCGGCAAGTTTTTATATGGCAAGGCAGAAGATTCCAAATAGTTTTGACGGGGATTCACGATGAGAAAGATGATTGCTCTGTGGCTGGTTGCGGTGCTGGCGATGCTGTCCATGCAGGTGCGCGCCGATGTGGCGGATCCGGATGTCCTGATTAAAGACACCGTGCGGGATGTGCTGACCATAGTCAGGCAGGACAAGGATATCCGCGAAGGCAACCAGAAAAAAATCCTGGAGCTGGTGGATGCCAAGGTGCTGCCGCACTTTAACTTTATGCGCATGACCCAGCTCGCCGTCGGCAAGCACTGGCGCTCGGCGTCGCCGGAGCAAAAGCAGACGCTGGTTGCCGAGTTCCGCAACCTGCTGGTTCGCACCTACACCAAGGCGTTTACCGTGTACCGCGACCAGACCGTGGAAGTCAAACCATTCAAAATGGCCGTGAACGCTACCGAGGTGACGGTCAAGACGCTGATCCTGAAACCTGGAGAACCGGATATCCCGGTGAACTACGACATGGAGAAAACCGCCGATGGCTGGAAGGCGTTTGATTTGACGATCGAAGGCGTGAGTTTGGTCAGCAACTACCGCAGCACTTTTTCCGAGCAGATCCAGCAATCTGGCATAGATGGGCTGATCAAAACCCTGCTTGAAAAAAACCAGGCGGCATCCAATGCGCCGTTGCGCAAGGCTGAATCCAAATGATCCGCCGTGATGGCGACCGGATGCTCGTCTCGGGGCGATTGACCATGGAGACTGCTGCCGCCCTGTTCAAGAGTGGCTTGCAGCCAAATGGGCAGGCCGCTCTTGTGGTTGACATGTCCGGGGTTGAGACGGTGGATTCCGCCGCCGTCAGCCTGATGCTTTCGTGGCTGCGCGAAGCGCGGCGCAACGGAATCGGTCTGACTTTTTCCAATATTCCGGACAATCTGTTGAGCCTCGCCCACCTCTACGGCGTTGCTGAATCATTGCCGCTACGCGGCACTGGCGCCGCGCAGCACTGATCCGCTTCTCTCGCATGCTTCCCGCTGTTGACGTCCTCGGGGTGCGCAAGCACTACGGCAAACTTTGCGCCTTGGACAATGTGGATTTGCGCATCGAGCAGGGAGAATTTTTCGGCCTGCTCGGCCCCAATGGCGCGGGGAAAACCACGCTGATCAACTTGCTGTCCGGATTGGCATTGCCGGATGGCGGACAGATTTCCGTGATGGGCTACGACGTTGTCAGGCAATACCGCGACAGCCGGAGATTGCTGGGTGTGGTGCCGCAGGAGCTGGTGTTCGACCCTTTCTTCAACGTGCGCGAGACACTGCGTTTCCAGTCCGGCTATTTTGGGGTGAAGCACAACGAGGCGTGGATAGACGAGGTGATGCACCACCTGGATTTGAGCGACAAGGCTGACACCAACATGCGCCGGTTGTCCGGCGGCATGAAGCGCCGCGTACTGGTGGCGCAGGCGCTGGTACACAAACCGCCGGTCATTGTGCTGGATGAGCCAACCGCCGGAGTGGACGTGGAATTGCGCCAGAGCTTATGGCGCTTTATCCGGCGCCTCAACCTCGACGGCCATACTGTCCTGCTCACCACGCACTATCTGGAAGAGGCGGAAGCACTGTGCGACCGGATCGCCATGCTCAAGCAAGGCAAGGTGGTGGCGCTGGACAGCACGCGGAACCTGCTTGACAGTGCCTCCGGGTGCCGGGTGCGGCTGCGCTTGTCCGGTGAACCTCCCGCCGCGCTGGCGGCGCAACGGGTGGAGCGCGATGGTGACGAGTACCTGCTGGCGCTGCCGTCATACACGGCGCTGGAGACGGTGCTGGCGCAATTGCGCGAGGCCGGGTTGGGCGTACAGGAAATGAGCGTGCAGCAGCCCGATCTGGAGGAGGTTTTTCTGCGCGCGGTGGGCAAGAATACAAATTGAACCTGAATTCCTCGGTTAGTGAAGAGAGCTCTGGTATTTCAATAGGTTACGCAGCCTTTGTAGGTGCGAATTTATTCGCACATAACCGATTGTTCGTGCGAATAAATTCGCACCTACACTCCGGTTAACGAGGATTTCAGGTTGAACAGACCATGGTGAGTTTTTATACGCTGTTTCACAAGGAACTGCTGCGCGTCTGGAAAGTCAGTTTTCAGACAGTGCTGGCGCCGGTGATAACCTCGCTGCTCTACCTGTTGATTTTCTCGCACCTGCTGGAGCAGCATGTCGAGGTGTATCCGGGGGTGCGTTACACCGCCTTCCTGATACCCGGCCTGGTGATGATGTCGGTGTTGCAGAATGCCTTCGCCAACAGCTCGTCCAGCCTGATCCAGTCCAAGATAACCGGCAACATCGTGTTCGCATTGCTGGCGCCGCTCGCCTATTGGGAGTTTTTTCTGGCTTACGTGCTGGCTTCGGTGGTGCGCGGGTTGGTGGTGGGACTCGGCGTCTATCTGGCCGCATTGTGGTTTGCCCAGCCGCCGTTGCAGTTTCCGCTCTGGATTTTGTTGTTTGCCGTGCTGGGCAGCGCGCTGCTGGGCTCGTTGGGCATGGTGGCGGGTATATGGGCAGAAAAATTTGACCAACTCGCAGGATTCCAGAATTTCATCATCATGCCGCTGACTTTTTTGTCGGGCGTGTTCTATTCCATCCACTCGCTGCCCGCTTTCTGGCAGGCGCTATCGCGCTTCAACCCATTTTTTTATATGATAGACGGGTTCCGTTACGGGTTTTTCGGGGTATCCGACATTTCCCCGTGGCTCAGCCTGGTTGTGGTGAGCGGTTGTTTTTTGGTGCTGGCGGCATTCACGCTGGCGTTGTTGCGGTCGGGGTATAAATTGCGTCAGTGAGAGAAAAATTATGGTTACACCGGAAAGCATCGAACATAACATTGAGCAGGGCATGAATACCGTTTACCTCAACGTGGATGGCGACGGCAGGCATTTCGAGGCCGTGGTGGTGAGCGAGGAATTCGCGGGCATGAGCCGCGTGCAGCGTCATCAGCGCGTGTATCAGACCCTGGGGGAGCGCATGCGCGAAGAAGTCCATGCGCTGTCCATCAAGACTTTCACGCCGCAGGAATGGGAAGCCAGACGGTAGGCGGTAGGTTGGGTTAGGCGCGGGCCTTGCGCCGTAACCCAACAAGCTCTATTTTCAACACTTGCATTGAACATAAGGTTTGGCATTGTTGGGTTACGCCCGCAAGGAGCGGGCCGTGGTTGTACGGGGCTGAAGCCCCAACAACACACGCTCCGCGATAAAGCTGCTAACCCAACCTACCGACTAACGACTACCTGCTAACGACTGAACTTTATGCAAAAACTAGCCATACAGGGCGGCGCCCCGTTGCACGGTGAGGTGCGTATTTCCGGCGCGAAGAACGCGGCGCTGCCCATCATGTGCGCCAGCTTGCTGGCGGCTGACACCTTGCAGTTAAGCAACGTGCCGGAGTTGCACGATGTCGCCACCATGCGCAAGCTGCTGGAGCAGATGGGCGTGAGGGCCTGCGTGCGGGGCAGCGAACTGGCTTTGTACGGCGGGCAGATAGACAAGCTGGAAGCGCCTTACGACATGGTGAAGACTATGCGCGCCTCGGTGCTGGTGCTGGGGCCGCTGGTGGCGCGCTTCGGCGAGGCGCGCGTGTCCCTGCCCGGCGGCTGCGCCATCGGTTCGCGTCCGGTGGATCTGCATATCAAGGGTCTGCAGGCAATGGGTGCAACGATTTCCATCGAGCACGGTTACATCCACGCACAGGCGAAAAGACTGCGAGGTGCGCGCATATTCTTCGACATTGTCAGCGTGACCGGCACGGAAAACATGATGATGGCGGCGGCGCTGGCGGACGGCGTGACCGTGCTGGAAAATGCGGCGCGCGAACCGGAAGTGGTGGATTTGGCGAACTGCTTGCGCGCGATGGGCGCGATAATCTCCGGCGACGGCACCGATACCATCACCATCGCCGGCGTGGAAGAGCTGCACGGAGCGGCGCATCGCATCATGCCGGACCGCATCGAGAGCGGCACGTTTCTGGTGGCGGCGGCAGCGACCGGCGGCAGCATCACGTTGACCGACACGCGCGCCGATATACTGGAAACTGTGCTGGAAAAACTGGGTGAGGCGGGAGCAAGGATCAGCGCAAATGCCGACCGCATCCATCTGGAAATGAATGGGCGCCCGAAATCGGTTAACGTGCGCACCGCGCCGTATCCCGCTTTCCCAACCGATATGCAGGCGCAGTTCATGGCGCTGAACTGCATCGCAGACGGTAGCGCGATGGTGGTGGAAACCATCTTCGAAAACCGCTTCATGCACGTGCAGGAACTGCGCCGCCTCGGCGCGCAGATCGAAGTGGAAGGCAACACCAGCGTGGTACGCGGGGTGGATCACCTGGAAGGTGCGACGGTGATGGCCACAGACTTGCGCGCTTCCGCCTGCCTGGTGATCGCCGGGTTGGTGGCGCAGGGCGAAACCGTGATAGATCGCATCTACCACTTGGATCGCGGCTACGAACACATCGAGGGAAAGCTGTCTCTCCTCGGAGCAAATATCCGGCGGCTGAAGTAGAGCGCTTCTATAAGGATCCGCTATGGTGGGATGGTTCCAGCGCTACTCGCATAGACCCGCCGCCCAAAGCTTTCCGCCCACCATCAGTTCGGTGATGCGGCCATCGTTCAGGCGAAAATTTACTTGAGCGGTTGTCGCCGAGCCGTCTTCGAGCTGAATGAGCACATTGTCGCCATTTATCCGGTAAGTGCCCCGCGTTCCGCCACGACTGCCATATCCGCTCCCGGCTTGGCCGCTGAAAGACGATTCGCTGCCATAAACCAGATGCCCCCGGCCATCGAATTCTGCAGTGGACAGGCTGCTGTAACTGCTGCCGCTGTAACTGCTGGATGAGCCGGAGTATTTGCACAGTCGCCCACTCAATTGTGCGGGGTTGCTGCCTCCTGCTGAAGTCGGAGCTTCCATCGCGCTCGCTGCGGTGCGGCGGCATTCGACGCGCTGGCCCGCCGGGAAAATCAAGTTGAGATGATTGCCCTTCAATGTGTAGCGGTATTCCTCCGGGACGAAATCTCCCGGCACCACGATCACGTCGGGCCGAAGCATGTAACGGCTCGTCTCGCCACCATAAATCAGCTCGTTTTGTGTCCTGAACTCGAGCGCGACCTTGCCGTCATCGCCCTGGCAACTCCATAGCCCGAGCAAGCCGGCGGTTTTTTCCGCCGCAAGGGCGGCAGAAGATGCCGAGCATATTAGCCAAATAAAAACGCCCTCGACGAACCTGCTATGAACCATGCGGGGCTTGCTCGGTGCTTCCATAGTAAAGCGGTGCATTTTTCCCTCCTTCAGCATCCTCAAGATTGCGGTGCGTTGCAGGATCATTTTATCCCGGCGGGCCAGAGTTTGTTGGTTAAATGCCCCCCGGCAAAGCCGGGGGCTTATTGGGTGAGCACCCCAAAGGGGCCGAAAGTTCAGTGCGAACGGCCATTGTTGTAAACCAGCAAGTTACCCGTTAGTGCCGAGCCTGTCGAAGCATGAACGGGTAATTTTTTAGAGGTGCCCTTCTGGTGGAATATCCGGGATTATTCTTGTTTCAGGAATTTATGAAACCGGCAGTTTCGGAAAAATAGCCGAAAAAATAGCCGGGAAGGGATACGATACATCGCCGCCCGCATGGTCGTGACCGATCTGCCGCGTCCGTGAAACCCGTATTTTTTGACATCGGGTTTTCGGTATACTCCAATACCATAACCGTCAATTTTTCATATCCGCAGGGAGACTCGCTTGCGCAAGGTCTTATACATTCTTGGTCAACTTTCCGACTCTGATGTTGATTGGCTCGCTCGCACCGGCAAGCGCATCAAGTACGTCAAGGGCGCGCAACTGATCAAGTTCGGGATCAGCCTCAACCAGGTCTTCCTGGTGTTGGACGGTGAACTCTCGATTCAAACCAATAAAGGATTCGAGTTGGCCAGGGTGGGCTCAGGCGAAATCCTCGGTGAAATGTCGCTGGTGGATTCCCGCCCGCCTTCGGCTTCCGTGGTGGTGGTGCAGGACGCCTTCGTGCTCGCGCTGGACAAGACGGTGATCCAGGAAAAGCTCGACTCCGACACAGGCTTTGCCTCGCGCTTTTACCGCTCAATCGCGATATTTCTGTCCGAGCGGATGAGGAACACCGTCGGGCGCATGGGTTATGGCGACGAGGCCGAAGAAGTTTCCGAGGATGAAGACGAACTCGACGCCAACGTGCTGGACAACGTTCATCTCGCAGGCGCCCGGTTCGAGCGCTTGCTGCAAAAACTGATGGGATGAATGACGCAGTGAAACGCGAGCGCCGCAACCCTTCGCTAAAATCGTCACCCGGAGCCTGACCATGGCTTTGTCGGCGAAATTAGCGCGATCCGCCGCAATAGTGCTTGGCGCAAGCGTGTCGTTGCTGCTCGGCGTATTTTCGCAAAATGCCCAAGCGCAGCGCACCCGGGATATACCGCAGGGTTTGAGTCTGGAAGCGGCGCTATCGGTCGCGCTATCAGGCAATCCCAACGTGCTGCTCTCGCTCACGCAGGTCGAGGTGGCGCAGAGCGTGGCGCAGCAACAGCAGGGGCCGTTTGATCTCACACTGAACGCGCAGGGCGGCAGCACGCGCAACCTACGCCCCCTGCGCGAGGCTGAACGCCTGAACCTTCTGCAGGGCGGATCCGACCTGCGCTACCAGCTTAGCGACACCACCATTGTGCAAGCAGATGTCACGCAGATGTTCTCCAATGGGGTGCAGGCAAACCTGGCGGCTACTTATACGAGCAATTCGGACAATACTTTCCCCGCAACCGGAATGCGGCGGCAAGGCATCGGGGCGGTGACTTTCCAGTTGCGCGTGCCGCTAATGCGCAGCGCGGGAGATGCGGCCAGCGCGCCGTTGCGCGCAGCCGGAATCGAATCTTCCGCCGCTCGCGGCGAACTTGAATTCGCGGTCGCACAGGCGCTGCTGAACAGCGCGCTTTCATACTGGGATTACCTGGGCAAAACGCAGCGTTTGGCAATCAGCCGCGCCAGCGAACGTCGCGGCGAAGAGCAACTTGAGGAAATTCGCAAATTGATCGCTGCGGACGAGCTGCCAAAGGCGGAAGCCAATCTTGCGCAAGCGAGCCTGAATGATCGCCGCTCGGCGCGCATCGCGGCGGAGCAGGCGCTTCTGGAGTCGCGCCGCGCGCTCGGGCGCACGCTCGGGATGAGCGCGCAAGCGACCATGTCCATCGGCGAACCGGTGGAGGCGTTTCCGCCATATACCAATGTATCTATCAACACCGTGCTCCGCAAGGAAGAATTGATCTTGCGCGCACTCGAGTTGCGCGGCGATCTGGCGGCACTGCGCCAGCACCGGGAAGCCGCGCAAATTCTCCGCGATGCCGCGCGCAAAAACGAACGCCCGAAACTCGATCTGGTGCTGGGCGCAACGCAAAACGGATTGGCTGAAGGCGCCTCGCCGGGCGCGATTGCACCGGCGTTCACCCAGAGTTATGGCCCCGGCTATAGCGCCAACCTGATTTTTCAAATGCCGCTGGATAACAACACCGCGCGCGGGTTGTACCGGCAGCAGGCGGCGCAGGCCGATGCGCAGAGCATCCGCATCAACGAGCTGAGCCATTCGATCGGCAACAGCATCGAGGTCTCGGCCCACGCCGTGCAGCGCGCCTCGGAACAACTGATTGAAGCGGATGCGGCAGCCAGGATATATGCGGTAAGCCTGGAGAACGAGCGCACCAAACGGCGCCTCGGATTGGCGACGCTGATAGACACCCTGAATATTGAAGACCGCTACAACAATGCGCTGCTGGCTGCGGTGCAGGCACACCAGAGTTTTGCCGGCAGCATCGCGCAGTTCCGGTTCGAGACCGGCACCTTGCTGGTGCGCGAGGGCGACACTTACAGCGCTCGCGCGAGCGAGCTGCTCACTCCGGAGGTTCGCTGAATCGAACAGCACGCTTATGGGCACCTCTAACAATTCACTTTCGTCGCTCCCGCGAAGGCGGGAGCCCAGTCAAATCAACAGGCTGGATTCCCGCTTGCGCGGGAAAGACGAATTTATAGAGATGCCCTTATGAAATCACCTCGTCGCGCATCTTGCGCCAACCCTCATCACCACTAGGCAAGCCATCCGGGGCACACACCATGAGCACATCTGAAATTCAGACAAAACTGTTCCGAAAAGTGGCACTGGACCGCCTGTCTTCGCCCGAGCAGCTCGACACCATGATCCAGATCGTGACCCTTAAAAGCTGGCTGATGATCGCGCCGCTGGTGGCGCTGGTGGTGCTGGCAATACTTTGGGGCATCTTCGGCTCGATACCCTCGAAAGTCACCGGCAAGGCTATCCTGATTCAAAGCGGGGGTCTTGCCGACATCACCAGCGGGTCGGCGGGCCGCATCACGTCAATGAAAGTGAAAGTTGGCGACCTGGTCGGCGTCGGGCAACCGATTGCAATTCTGGCGCAGCCCGATCTTGCGGACAGGATCAAATCCGCCGAGAGCAGGCTCGCCGAATTGCAGCGCCAGGACAATGAATTGCAGGGCCAAATCAACCGCTCGCAAACCCTGTCGCGCTCCCTGCTGTCACAGCAGCGCGCGACCATCGAAGGCCGGATAAAGGCGACGCAAGATCGCGCCCAGGTGCTGCGCGAGCGGGTGGAAACCCAGCGCCGCCTTGTCGAGCAGGGCTTGATCACCCATCAGACGCTACTCGATTCCCAGAATGAACTGGTGTCATCGCAACTGGAAATTGAAAACGCCAAATCACAGCTCCAGCAGGGGTTGTTGCGGGAAGCGGAAGACGACAAGCGCGCGTTGCAGGAAATTACCTCCACACGCAACCAGATGAGCGAGACGCGCCGCACCCTTGACGGGCTGCATTCCAACCTGTCCCAGACCGCGCAGATCAATTCGAGTTATGCCGGGCGAATCGTCGAAATCAAAGCGGGCCCGGGCACTCTGGTGGCGCAAGGCGCGGCGGTCGTGACGGTGGTGCCCGCGTCCGGCGGCGTTTCCGAAATCGAAGCGGTGATCTACATCCCCGCTGCCGAGGGCAAAAAAATCGAAGTTGGCATGGAAGCGCAGGTCGTGACCACGACAGTGAAGCGCGAGGAACACGGCTTCATGATCGCCAAGGTCAATTATGTTTCCGAATATGCGGCAACAGAGGATTCGATGATGGCGATCCTGCAAAACAAGCAGATCGTGCAGGAATTGTCCGGGGGCAGCGCACCGATCGAGGTGCGCGCGAAGCTCTTGCCCGCCGGCACACCCAGCGGATTCAAATGGTCGAGCAATAACGGCCCGCCGTTCAAAGTGGGCGCCGGCACGCTGGGAACTGCGGAGATCGTGGTGTTCAGGCAAACTCCGATCACGCTGGTGATCCCGTTTCTCAAAAAAAGCCTGGGGATGAATTGAGCAAGCGCCGGTCCCGGCGCGCTCCCGCTTCCCCGGCAGCTTATTGAAAAAAGCATGACAAGCCACGATACCCGATCCGCCCCCGAACCCATGCTGAAGAATGTTCGTGTTGACACCCCCGCCATCCTGCAGATGGAGGCTGCGGAATGCGGCGCGGCATCATTGGCGATAGTGCTGGCTTTTTACCGGCGATGGGTGCCGCTGGAAGAGCTGCGCGTCGCTTGCGGCGTGTCGCGCGATGGCTCCAAGGCATCGAACGTGCTGCGCGCCGCGCGCACTTACGGCCTGGTGGCCAAGGGCTACCGGAAGGAGCCAGACGATCTGCGCAACATGAAGATGCCGGTCATCGCCTTCTGGAACTTCAATCACTTTCTGGTGGTCGAGGGCTTTGTCGGGGACAAGGTCTATTTGAGCGACCCGGCCTCGGGCAAGCGCCGGGTTTCCGCGCAGGAATTCGACCAATCCTTTACCGGCGTGGTGTTGAGCGCGGAACCGGGGCCGGATTTCGAGCGCGGCGGCGAAAGCCCCAGCGTGCTGCGTGCGCTGAAGCGGCGTTTTGTCGGCGCGAACAACGCCATCACGCTGCTTCTGGTGTGCGGCCTGGCCCTGGTCATACCGGGCATGGCGGTGCCCGCGTTCGGGCGGGTTTTCATAGACGAAGTATTGATCGGGCACCACGAGAGCTGGCTGCTGCCGCTGCTGGTCGGCATGGCCGCGACCTGCTTGCTGCGCGCCGCGCTTGCCTGGGCGCAGCAGTATTACCTGCTGCGCGTTGAAACCAAGATGGCCATGGCGACCTCGGCCAAGTTCTTCTGGCACGTGCTGCGCCTGCCGGTCGAATTCTACACACACCGCTCGCCCGGCGAAATCAGCGGTCGCGTGGCGATCAACGATCTCGTGGCGCGCATCCTCACCGAAGATTTGACCTCGTCCCTCCTGGCTATCATCACGGCGGTTTTCTTTGGCGTCCTCCTGCTGTTCTACGACTGGCGGCTGGCGCTCATCGCGTTTGCGACCGTCGGGCTGAATCTGGGCGCACTGCAATACGTCGCCAGGAGCAACCGGCAGCTCAACCAGCGCCTTGCCATGGACGGCGGCAAACTCGGCGGCATCGCGATGTCCGGCCTGGCGCTGATGGAAACCATAAAATCCTCCGGTGGCGAAGCGGGCTTTTTCTCGAAGTGGTCCGGGCACCAATCCAGATTTCTCAACTCGCAGCAGGAAACGGCGCGCATCGGGTTGAATCTCTCGCTGCTGCCGACGCTGTTGAACGCTTTCAGCGGCACCCTGATTCTAGGTTTAGGCGCCATGCGGGTGATGGACGGGGCGATGACCATGGGCACGCTGGTGGCATTTCAGAGCCTGGTGGCAAGCTTCGTGGCCCCGACCAACCAGTTGCTGGGCATGTTCTCGAAATTGCAGCAGGCGCAGGGCAATATTGACCGGCTCGACGATGTCGTGAAGTGCCCGCTCGACCCGCTGGTTCGAGAAGACAGCGAAGCAGCGCGCGCCGCGCCGATGGAAAAGCTTCGCGGCGAGATCGAATTCAGGAACGTCAGTTTTGGTTACAGCCGCGCCGAAAAGCCGTTGCTGGAAAATTTCAGCATGAAAATTTATCCCGGGCAACGCATCGCGCTGGTCGGCCCCTCCGGTTGCGGCAAATCCACCGTCGCGAAACTCGCAATGGGGCTGTACCAGCCGTGGGAGGGCGAGATTCTGTTCGACGGCAGGCCGCGCGAGAATTACAGCCGCTACGCGATGATCAACTCCATGGCAATGGTGGATCAGAACATCGTGCTGTTTACCGGCTCGGTGCGCGACAACATCACCATGTGGGACAGCACCGTCGGCGAGGCGGCCTTGATCCGTGCCGCGCGGGACGCCTGCATCCACGAGGTCGTGCTGCAACGGCCTGGCGGCTACGACGCCGGCATCCTGGAGGGCGGCGCCAACTTTTCCGGCGGCCAGAAGCAACGCATTGAAATCGCGCGCGCGCTGGTCAATGATCCGCGCATCCTGGTGCTGGATGAGGCCACCAGCGCCCTGGATGCGACGACGGAAAAGCTGATCGGCGACAGCCTGCGCCGGCGCGGCTGCTCCTCGATGGTAGTGGCGCACCGCCTTTCCACGATCCGCGACGCGGACGAAATCATCGTGCTGCGCGCGGGCCGCATCATCCAGCGCGGCACGCACGGTGCTCTGGTGCAGGAAGAAGGCGGCCTGTATCACCAGCTCATGTCCACCGGGGCGCACTGATGCAGGCCTTGCGCGCACGGCTGCTGCAGATGGGTGACGGGCGCATCATCGGTGCGTGCGCGCCCCTGCTCCTGCGCGATCCGGAGCGGGTATGGTGGATCGAAGACGGCGCGGTGGACATATTTGCCGTCGGGCAAGCCGCATCCGCTGGCGCCGCCGGGGAGCCGGGCGGCATCGGGGCAGAACAATTCGTCCCCGGCCCGCGCGAACATCTTTATCGGGTTGACAGCGGCCAACTGTTTTTCGGCATTGACCACGCCGGTCTCGATCCTGGCTGGACGCTGATCGGCTCGGCGACGGCGGGTGCCAGGGCGCGCGAATTCTCCTGGTGCGAGTTGCGCGAACTGGCGGCGGACGAACGCTTGCACCACGGGTTGGCGGAACTCATCGGCGCATGGGTGACCGCCACGACGCGCGGTGCGGCAAAGGGTATTCAGCCCAGGAATTGCGTTCCGCTGTGCCTGGGCCAGGGAACGCCCACGGCGGTTGCGGGCGGGCGCTCTTTTTTCCCGGCGGAGCGTCTGGCGTATATGCGCATGGCCGAAGGCGAGGCCAGCTTCCTGTCGCGCGCCGCGTTGCGCGTCGGCCCGGCCACGCCGCTGTTGCCGCTGCGCGATGATGCGTGGTGCGATGCCGTCCGGGATTGCAGTATCCGCGCGCTCGCGCCAGGCGCGGCGCTGCGGGAGGCCGATTTCTGGGACGGGCTGCGCCATTACTACCGGTTGATCGTGTGCTTTTCGCTGGCAGGTTTTGCCGCGACAGCGAAGCAAGAGTCCGAGCGCATGCGCACGAAATCGGCGCAGGCCGCCGAACAGATGCACGGCGGGCTCACGGGTTTTGTGCGCGCACTGAAACCCGGCCAGGGCGTGCACTTTGCCGGCATCTCCGACGATCCTCTGCTGGGCGCCTGCCAGTTGATCGGAATGCGCATGGCGACGCGCTTTGCCGCCCCGCCGCTCGCCGGCCTGGCCGATGCCGATCCGGTGGAAGCCATTGCCGACGCGGCGCGCGTGCGCTTCCGCCAGGTGGCGCTGCGCGGCGAGTGGTGGCGGTTCGACGGCGGCGACATGCTGGCGCGCTTTCAGGAAAACAAACAGCCTCTGGCTTTGTTGCGCGTTCGCGGTTGTTACGAGCTGCACGACCCGGTGGCCAGGACAATACGGGTAGTGGACGAAGCGCTGGCGGGGCAATTGGCGCCGTTCGCCACATCTTTTTTCCGCTCGCTGCCCGCGAAGAAACTGCGCCTGCGGGACATCGCGCATTTCATCTACACCGGCACGGGGTCGGACGCGGCGCGGATGCTCGGCATGGGGCTGTCCATCGGCCTGCTGAGCCTGCTGACGCCCCTGTTGACGGGGTACATCTTCGATGCCCTGATCCCCTCCTCGGACAGGGGCCAGGTGGTGCAATTGATGGGCGCGCTGATGGCGGTCGCCATTGCGGTCACCCTGTTCACTCTGGCGCGCTCGATGGCGGCGCTGCGCCTGGAGACGCGCGCCGGCTCCAGCCTCGAGGCCGCTATCTGGGACCGGGCGCTGAATCTGCCCGCGACCTTCTTCAAGCAATACTCCTCGGGCGACCTGGCCGCCCGCCTGGGCGCGATCAATACCATCTGCTCGGCGATTTCTGGCACCACGCTCGGCTCCATCCTGACCGGGGTGTTTTCGCTGCTCAACATCGCGCTGCTTTTTTATTACGATGCAAAACTCGCAACCCTGGCCGTGATCCTCGTTCTGGTTGCGGCGCTGCTGAACTTCGCGCTCGGCTTTCTTACCCTGCGCTACCAGCGGCGCATGGTCGAGATATCGGGCGCGCTCTCGGGGTTGGTGCTGGAATATTTGCGCGGCGTCGCCAAGCTGCGCGTAACCGGCTCCGAGGCGCGCGCCTTCGCCAACTGGGCGCGCGAGTTCAGCCGCATGAAGCGGCTCGCCTTTGGCGCGGGCCATGTAAAAAACATCAACGATGTGTTTTTTTCCGTCTATGGCGTGGTCACGGATATTCTCCTGTTCGGAGCAATTGGATTTTTTCTGGTCAAGGCTGGCGGCGCGCCGATCGCCGGCCAGGATGCCGTCAGGTCGCTCACGACGGGACAGTTCATCGCCTTCTATGGCGCGTTTGGCGCAGTGATGGGGGCGGTCACCGGGCTGAGCCATACCGCGCTCGGCCTGCTCGGCCTCGTCCCCGTGTACGAACGGGCCAAGCCGGTGCTGGAAGCCTTGCCGGAAACCGATGACGCCAGGGCGCATCCGGGTGAATTGCAGGGGCAGCTCGATGTGGTCAATGCGGTGTTCCGCTATCGCGCGGACGGCCTCCCGATACTCGATGATGTATCGTTTTCGATCAGGCCCGGCGGCTTTATCGCGGTGGTGGGGGTGTCCGGCTCTGGCAAATCTACCTTGCTGCGCTGTCTGCTCGGTTTCGAGAAACTATCTTCCGGCGGCATATTTTTCGACAACCAGAATCTCGATGACCTGGACTTGCGCGCGGTTCGCCGCCAGATGGGCGTGGTGCTGCAACACAGCCAGTTGATGCCGGGCGACATCTTCACCAACATCGTCGGCACCAGCTTGCTCAACCTCGAAGATGCCTGGGAAGCGGCGCGGTTTTGCGGCCTGGAAGAAGACATCAAGGCCATGCCCATGGGCATGCATACGATGCTCTCCGAGGACGGCGGCACCCTCTCCGGCGGCCAGCGCCAGCGCATCCTGATCGCGCGCGCCATCGTGCATCGGCCGCGCATCATTTTCTTCGACGAAGCCACCAGCGCGCTCGACAACCGCACCCAGGATATGGTCACGCAAAGCCTGAACCGGTTGCGCGCCACGCGCATCGTCATCGCGCACCGCCTGTCCACCGTCATCAGCGCGGACCGGATCATCGTCATGGACAAGGGCAGGATCGTGCAGGTCGGCAACTACCAGGCGCTGATCGGTGTGCCGGGCACTTTTCAGGATCTCGCCAGGCGGCAGATGCTGTGATGACATCGAAAAGTGGAGGGGCTGATAATGCCGACGATGAATTCATTTTTCCATCGCGGAATAGCGCGGGATATTTATCCCGGATAATCCATTAGAATGGAAACGCTCGTTGTAGGAGCGCAACTTGTTGCGCGATCATTCCATCGCCCGATGAATCGGGCTCCTACGGCGCGATCATTCCGTATCGCCCGACACCCGAAGGGTGCGAGAACCTCTTCGAGGTAAATCGGACTCCTACAGGTGTGTAGGTTGGGCAAAGTGCAGGATATTTATATGGGTGGGCCAGGGAAGCAGGATGACGAATAGTTCGGATACGGCACCGGATACGGCACCGGATACGGCACCGGATGAGGCGCTGATAGGAGCGGTGCTCGGGGGAGATACGGAGCGGTTCGCGCTGCTGGTGACGCGCCACCAGCAGCGCGTCATGCGCTTTATCCTCAGGTACGAATACAACGCCAATGACGCCGAAGATCTCGCGCAGGAAACCTTTCTGCAAGCTTTTCGCACCCTGTCCGGCTTCAATTGCCGGTCCCGCTTCTCCACCTGGTTGACGGGCATCGCCTTCAACCTGCTCAAGAACCATATCAGCCGCACTCCGACCAAGCGCCACGCCCACCTGGATCACGACGAACAGCCGGAGGATACGCATGGCATCGCCGCCGCCGACCCCGAGCGGGAGTATGCGCACGGCCAACTGCTTCGCGCCATGGAGCGGGCGGTCGCGGCGCTCCCGGAGGAGATGCGGGACGCGATCGTCCTGGTCGCCGCCGAAGGGTTAAGTTACGACGAAGCGGCCACCACGCTGAACGTGCCAGTTGGCACGCTCAAGAGCCGCCTGTGCCGGGCGCGCGTGCAGCTCGCCGACGCATTGCGCGAACACCGGGTTTTTGAGGGTCATTGAAAAATCGAACCCGATTTGTTGGAACAAATTGGCGGCAATTGTTACTCATACGTTGGATGCGCATTTCACCTCATACGGCGCGGGTGGCATTTTTTTAACAATGTGCCGTTTACCAATGATAGAAAGGGATCACCATGAACCAGGAGCAAGGCAAGGAAATAAACCAAATCAATGCGCCAGTGAGCGGTGCGGCAGAAGTCGCGCCCACCGGGGGCGAGTTGTCGGATCGGGATCTGGATGCGGTTGCGGGGGCGGGGCTCGCTTCGATCCCGGTGGGCAACTTCGGCGGCGAGGATTGGGGTTTTAAACCGAAAACAACCATCCCTCGATAAGAGCCTTCGTAGGGCGGATTAGCGTAGCGTAATCCGCCGAATGTGCGCCGCCATATGGCGCAATGCGCTTCGCCCTTCGACTACACTCAGGACAGGCTTATTGCGCCCTACAGGGGGTGAGATTTGGCAATTAACCGGATAAGCAAGAGTTGTTCTATCAGGGGGCCGGGGGGTGAACAGTGAGCGTTGCGTAATCACTCGGCGGCTTGCCGGACGGGTGCTGTTGCGCGACCGGCAGATTGGAGTGCGGATTGAACGAAAATGAGGCCGGGTTGGGCGGTATCTGCGGGCAGATGTTGCCGCGCATGAGCCGCGCCCTGGACGGCGATCTGGCAGATCATGAAATGGCCGGGCTGTCGGCTCATCTGGCGGGCTGCGCGCCTTGCCGCGCGCGATCAACCGAGATAAATGCCGCAGATAATCTGTTCCGGGAACTGGATGAGAAACGCTCCGTGCCGCCGGCGCACGAAGCCGCTTTCGCCCGGCAGGTGATGGAACGGATACGCCTGGAGACCGCCTCCGCCGGAGGGGTTCTGGAATTCATCCGGCTGGTGGCGCAGACCCCGGATTTGCGTGACCAGCTTCGCCACGCCGCCAGCCCGGATGCGGTTGTCGAATCGTTCGTCAGCCTGGCATGGCAGCGCGGTTACCGCTTCGGCAGCGGCGAAGTGGTCAGGCTGCTGGCCGCCCGCCGCGCCGCGAACGACGACTTGAGCGACGAGCAGCTCGACGCCGTGGTCGGCGGCGCGAGCCAAACTGACGCGGGGTGGTATGCGCTCATGGACGAGGTGCTGCCGGACTGGTTCAAGTAGCCCGCCGTGCGAGGAACAAATTCACGGCAGACTTCGGTCGAAATGACAAAGTAAGAGTACCCAACTCGAATATCATGCAACCTTGCTTATTCGGTTAATTGCCAAATCCCACCCCCTGTAGGGCGCAATAAGCCTGTCCTGAGCGTAGTCGAAGGGCGAAGCGCATTGCGCCATATGGCGGCGCACATTCGGCGGATTACGCTACGCTAATCCGCCCTACGAAGGCTAAAAATTTGCCCTGCGGTTCTGTGGGCGCGAATTCGTTCGCACAAGCAACGGGTTGGGGGGTAGGGGCGAATTTATTCGCCCGAACAACTAACCGCTTTTCCCAGGCGGCTAACGGCTTGCCGCCAGCAGGTTCTCAAACTCCTCCGCCCCAACTGGCCTGGAAAAAAAATACCCCTGCCCGTAGTCGCACCCGGCGGCAAGCAGCAGGTCGCGCTGCTCGACGGTTTCCACCCCTTCTGCGATCACTTTCATGCCGAGCTTGTGCGCCATCACGATGATGGCTTCCGAGATGTCCATGTCGCTCGATCCGGCCACAAGGTTGCGGGTGAGGGAGTGGTCAATTTTCAGGTAGTCAATATTGAATTTCTTGAGGTAGGGCAGGGAGGAATAGCCGGTGCCGAAATCGTCCACCGCCACCTGGATGCCCGCGCTGCGAAACTCGGCCAGCTTGCTGGTCACGCTGGGGTCGGCGTCCAGCAGCAGCCCCTCGGTGATCTCGATGGCGAAGCTCCGCCCCGGCAGATCCAGCTCCCGCAAGTAAGCCGACCAGGTTTTGTACGGGCTGCGGCGGCTGCGGAATTGCGCCGGCGATATGTCCAGGCTGATCTGGAACTCGGCCTGGCGCGACATGTTTACGCTGATCTGAAAGTCCTGGTCGTGCTGCTCTATCAAGCGCTTGACCTGGCGCGCCGACTCCTTGAACACCCAGTCGCCGATCTCGACGATCAGTCCGGTCTCTTCGGCCAGCGGGATAAATTCCGCTGGCCCCAGCAGCCCGCGTTCCGGATGCTGCCAGCGGATCAGCGCCTCGGCCTTGTGGGTGCGGCCCGTGGACAGGTTCACGATGGGCTGGTAATGCAGCTTGAGCTGGCCTTCCGCCAGCGCGCCACGCAGATCCGTGGCCAGTCGCATCCGCGCCAGCGCAACTTCCTGCAGCACGGGAGTGAAATAGCTGTAGCAGTTGCGCCCCTGGCCTTTGGATGCGTACATTGCCTGGTCGGCATTCTTGAGCAGTGCCTCGGTCGCGGTGGCATCGTCGGGATACAGCGTAATGCCGATGCTGGCCGAAACGTACACGCTCTCTCCTTTCAGGTCGAACGGCCCGGACAGCGACAGCAGGATATTCCGCGCCACCCGCTCGACGATGCCGATATCCTCGATCTCTGACAGGATAACGGTGAACTCGTCTCCGCCCAGGCGCGCCACGGTATCGGCCTCACGCACGCATTCGCCGATGCGGCGCGCCGCTTCCACCAGCAGAAGATCGCCCATGTCGTGCCCGAGGGTGTCGTTGATTTCCTTGAAGCGGTCCAGGTCAATGAAAAACAGAGCGAGTCGGCGGCTGGAGCGGTGCGATTTTTTGATTTCCTGTTCCAGCCGGTCGTGGAACATGCGGCGGTTGGGCAGGTTGGTCAGCGGGTCGTAGTTGGCCTGCTGCCAGATTTTTTCGTCGGCCTTCTTTTTTTCGGTGATGTCAGAAAACAGCGCCACGCGCTGATGCACGGAACCATCCTGGTTGTAGATGGTGTTGATGGTGAGCATTTCGGCGTAAATTTCGCCGTTCTTGCGCCGGTTCCAGATTTCGCCTTGCCAGTGCCCGGTGGAGTTGAGCGTCTGCCACATCTGCTGGTAATAGCCCCGGTCGTGGCGACCGGAATACAAAACGTGCGGGTTTTTGCCGATGACTTCATCTGCCGAGTATCCGGTCGTTCGCACAAAAGCCGAGTTGACGGCGATGATCCGGTTTTCCGTATCGGTAACCATCATCGCCTCGCTGCTGTTCTGGTACACCGTGGCGGCGAGCCGCAAGCCTTCTTCCGCGCGCTTGCGCTCGTCAAGCTCCCGGCTTAACGCGCGGGAAGCTTGCAGCGCGCGAACTCGCCCGTGAACCAGCAGCAAGGTGAGCAGCGCGAACAGTATGCCAGCGCCTATGCCGGTCGCGGCGATGAATTGTGGTTTGCTCTTGTCCAGCATGGCTTCGAAGGCGGGCATGGAATGGACGAATATCGTCCATTTCCGACCGGCGATATCGAGCTGTTCGGTGGTTTTGAAAAGCGCATCCGACGAGCTGGAAAGCGCTCGGGAAAAATAGTCGGCGTCGTACATCAGCATCTTTCCGGATATTTCCCCGCCGTCATAAATTTCGATGTCTATTTCGCTCCCGCGCTCGCCGAGAATGCCGGCCATCAGGTCATCCGCGCGGAACACGGCGCTGACCCAGCCGATGAGGTTGGCGCGGCGCTCCGCGAGGGTGCCGCGCGGCGCATCGTGCCGGTAAACCGGCAGGAACATCAGGAATCCGGGCTGTGGGTTTTTGTCGCTTTCGAACACCAGCCTGATCTTGCCGGAAAGCGCGGCTTGGCCGGTGTCGCGCGCCCGCTCCATGGCGGCGCGGCGCAGCCCGGCAGCGGAATCGCCGGGGCGGGGGCGCTCAAGGTCGGAATAGGTGTCGTAGCCGAAGATCATCCGGTTGCGCTCGTCGTGGGGCTCGGCGTAGATCACCGGAGTATAGTAATCGCGCTTGCCTTCGGGGTGGATGGCATATCCGGCAAGCCCCTGCCCGCGCATTGCGGCGATGTGGTGGTTTTTTTGCGCCAGCGGCACGATTGGTGCGAAGCGCACTGCCTGGATGCCGGGGTAGCTCTCCTTCAGCCGCAGCTTGGCGACGTAATCGCGGAACTCGTCGCGCCCGACCATGCTGGCGTGGGAAAACAGGCCATCCACCCCGCGCATCACCTGCTCGTAGGTTTTCATGCGCTGTCCGATGTGCCCGACGGCCTCGCGCGCGCGGAATTCGAACTGGGCTTGCAAATCCTCGACAGCGTTTTGCCGCTCGTTCTGCCATAGCTGGTAGGTAATGGCGAGAGCGGCGGCAAGCATCAGGAACGGGATCATGTAGCCAAGAACAACCCGCCCCCCTGTTTGCGGGGAGGGGGCAGTTGAGTTGTCTGTGAGTGAGGAAGTCATCGTGCTTGCTCTATGCTGGTTCCGGCAAACAGGCGCGACTGACATTGTCAGTCAGATTTGTCTGTATCGGCACCGCGATTCAATGCTTGAGCTGTTACAAGCTACTGGCCGCTCGCCGGTGGCGCCGTCTTGAGTACTTCTTCGAGCGTGGTCACGCCTGAAGCAACCTTCATCGCGCCGGAAATGCGCAGCGGTTTCATGCCTTCGCGGCTGGCAAGTTCGCGCAGGGCGGCAATGTCGGTTGCCGGGGTCACGAGTTTGCGCAGGCCGGGCGACATCAGCAATATCTCGTATATGCCGATGCGCCCCTGATAGCCGGTCATCCGGCACTCGAGGCAACCGGTCGGGTGCTGCAACCGGGCGGGTCGGGCAGATTTCCATGGCGCCACGAGGTCATCCCACTGTTCGGCTTCTTCCGCCTGCAACGGCAGCGCCTGCTTGCAGTGCGGGCACAGCGTGCGCACCAGGCGCTGGCCCATCACCCCGAGCAGTGTGGCGTTGACCAGGTAGGGCGCGACGCCGAGATCGAGCAGGCGGGTGATGGCGGACGGCGCGTCGTTGGTGTGCAGCGTGGAAAGCACGAGGTGGCCGGTCAGCGCCGCCTGGATGGCCATGTCGGCAGTCTCGAAGTCGCGGATCTCGCCGATCATGATAATGTCCGGGTCCTGGCGCATCAGGGCGCGCACCCCGTCGGCGAAGCCGAGTTCAATGGTGTGCTGCACCTGCATCTGGTTGAAGGACGATTCGACCATCTCGATCGGGTCCTCGATGGTGCAGACGTTCACTTCTGGCGTCGCCAGCGACTTGAGCGTCGAATACAGCGTGGTGGTCTTGCCCGATCCGGTCGGCCCGGTAACCAGAATGATGCCGTTGGGCTGCGCGGTCATCTGCTTCCAGCGCGCGAGATCTTCGTCGCTGAACCCGAGCTCGGAAAAATCGCGCACCAGCACGTTCGGGTCAAAAACCCGCATCACCAGTTTTTCACCGAATGCCGTCGGCAGGGTGGATAGGCGCAGCTCGATTTCCTGTCCGTCGGCGGTGCGCGTTTTGACGCGCCCGTCCTGCGGGCGCCGTTTCTCGACCACGTCCATGCGCCCGAGAATCTTGATGCGGCTGGTCATGGCATGGGTCACCGACATCGGGATCTGGTACACCTGGTGCAGCACACCGTCAATCCGGAAACGGATGATGCCCAACTCGCGCCGGGGCTCGATGTGGATGTCGGAAGCGCGCTGCTCGAAAGCGTACTGCCAGAGCCAGTCCACGATATGCACGATGTGCTGGTCGTTGGCGTCGAACTGGCGGTTGGTCTTGCCCAGTTCCACCAGTTGCTCGAACGAAGAGCGTCCGACCGCGCCCTGGCGATCATCCTGCGCCGCGTTCTTCACCGAGCGCGCCAGGTTGTAGAACTCGACCAGGTAGCGACCGATGTCCAGCGGGGTGGCGATCACGCGGCGGATGTCCTTGCGCAGGATGGGCTTGAGTACTTTTTCCCACTCGCGCAGGAAAGGTTCGGCGGTCGCCACCACCACCTCGCTCGCCGTCACTTGAATCGGCAGGATGCCGAAGCGCGCCGCATAGTCGCTGGACATGGTGTCGGTGACGGTGGCGAAATCAATTTTCAGCGGGTCAATGTGGACGTATTCCAGCCCCACTCGCCCCGCCAGCCACTCTGCCAGGGCTTCGAGGTGCAGGGGCGGGTGGGGCGGCTTGAGCGACTTCAGGTTTCTTCCCGCGATCACCAGCAAGGGGTGTTCATCATGGCGGTAGACACGTTTGGCGGAAAGCAGCGCGTCGGCATCCGCCTGCGCGATCATGCCGTCTTCAACCAGCATGCCCGCAACTTCCAGCAGCGAGAGCTTATGTTCACTCGTGTTCGGTTTCATTCCCGGGTTTCCCTCAATACACCAGCGGCACGCGCCCGCTCACGGCGCACAGCAACTCGTAGCTGATGGTGCCCGCCGCCTGCGCCACTTCTTCCACCGGCAACCCTTCGCCCCACAGCGTCACGCTGCTGCCGACGCACGCATCGGGCAGCGCGCTCAAATCCACGCTCAGCATGTCCATCGAAACGCGCCCGAGGGTTCCGGTGCGCAGCCCCTCCACCAGTACCGGTGTGCCGGTCGGCGCGTGGCGCGGGTAGCCGTCGGCATAGCCGCATGCGACCACGCCGGCGCGCATGGGCGCGGGAGCGCAAAACTTTCCGCCGTAGCCGATGCATTCACCCGCCGCGATTTCGCGCACCGAGATGATGCGGCTATGCAGCGTCATCGCCGGTTTCAAGCCGAGCTGCCGGGCGTCGGGCTGTCCTGCGCCGCCGTGGCCGAACGGCGAAGCGCCATACAGCATGATGCCGGGTCGCACCCAGTCGGCGTGGGTGGCGGGGTAGCGCAGCAGGGCGGCGGAGTTGGTCAGCGAGCGCGCGGCGCGATAGGGCGCGGCCAGCGTGTTGAACATTTCCAGTTGCGCTGCCACCCCCGCCGCTTCGTCGGCATGGGAGAAATGCGTCGTCAGCGTGATATCGCGCACGGCGGGATGGCGCTTCAGCCTTTCCATCGCGGCGGGCACGTCGCGCGGCTCGAAGCCGAGCCGGTTCATACCGGTGTTGATTTTGAGCCAGATCTGCAAGGCGTTCCGGCGCGGGCAACTGTCCAGCATGGCCAACTGTTGCGCGTTGTGGATCACGCAGGCGAAATCGTGTTCGACCGACAGCGGCAAATCGTCAGGAGAGAAAAAACCTTCCAGCAGCAGGATGGTCTGGCGGAACCCGGCATCGCGCAACCGTATCGCGTCGCGTATATCCAGCAGGGCAAAGCCGTCTGCGGCGACCAGCGCCCCGGCGGCGGGAAGCAGACCGTGCCCGTAAGCGGCAGCCTTGATAACCGCCATGATGCGCGCGCCGCTGGCGCGCCTGGCAACTTGCAGGTTGTGCTCCAAAGCGGAAAGGGCGATGCGCGCTTGTATCGGGCGGGGCATGAATGCGGGTTTTGCGGGCTTTGTGAGGTTGCCGTTAATAATAGCAGGCCTCGCCTTTTCATGTTATAAAACGCGCCACTTAAGACCGCTTACATGAATTCAGGTTTCTACATCATCCTCGCGGCGCAATTCTTCTCCGCGCTCGCGGACAATGCCCTGCTGTTTGCCGCCATCGCCCTGCTGAAAGACCTGCATGCCCCCGCGTGGCAGACACCCGTGCTGCAGAGCGCTTTCGTGGCATCCTACATCGTGCTGGCCCCGTTCGTGGGCGCATTTGCCGACTCGCTACCCAAAGGCCGCGTGATGCTGATCAGCAACACCATCAAGTTGTGCGGTTGTCTCGCCATGCTGGCCGGGGTCAACCCGCTCCTCGCCTACGGCGTCGCGGGCTTCGGTGCGGCAGCCTATTCGCCCGCCAAATACGGGATTCTTACCGAATATCTGCCCTCCCATAAGCTGGTGCTGGCCAACAGCTGGATGGAAGGGCTGACCGTTGCCGCCATCATCATGGGGGCAGTGGTCGGCGGCGTACTCATCAGCCCGGGCATCGCCGGCAACCTGCTGGGCTGGTGGGATGTGCCGCTGGTGAATACCGGCATAGACTCTGCGCCGGAACTGGCCATCGCGACCATCGTGGTTATTTATATCATCGCGGCGCTGTTCAACTGGTACATCCCGCTCGTGCCGATTGACCACAAACCGTTGAGCAAAAACCCCGTGTTTCTGGTGAGGGAGTTCGCCCATTGCTTCAAGCTGCTGTGGAAGGATCCGCTCGGGCAGGTGTCGCTCGGCGTTACCACACTGTTCTGGGGGGCGGGCGCCACCCTGCGCCTGCTGGTGCTGGCGTGGGCTGCAGCGGCGCTGCACTACGACATGGGGCAGGCCGCCAAGCTGACCGCCTGGGTTGCGGTCGGCATCGCCATCGGTTCGGTGCTGGCAGCCAGATACGTCAAGCTGGAGCATTCCGTGAAAGTGCTGCCGGTGGGCGTCGCCATGGGTTTTGCCGTGCTGGCGATGATCCCGGTCACCAGCCCGCTGCTCGCCATCCTGCTGCTGGTCGCCATTGGTGCGATGGGCGGCTATTTCGTGGTGCCAATGAATGCCTTGCTGCAACATCGCGGCCACCTGCTGATGGGCGCGGGCAGTTCCATCGCCGTGCAGAATTTCAATGAGAACCTCAGCATCTTTGCCATGCTCTCGCTCTACGCGCTGATGGAAAAGCTGGAACTCGGCATCTACGCCATCATCCTGGCATTTGGCCTGCTTCTGTCCGGCACCATGGCGGTGCTCTGCAAAAAGCACCGCTACGACCAGAGCGGGGGGAAAGCCGGTTGATCGGCGCAATGCCCTTGCTTTCCGGTTTGGCATGGAGCCGGGCTACATCCTGCGGGGCTGCGCCCTTCTTATTGCTCCGCGCAGACCACCGTGTTGCGGCCTCGCGTCTTGGCTTGGTACATCGCGTTGTCGGCCGCTTTCAGCAAGGCTTCAAGCGGTAGCCCGTCGTAGGCAAGCAGGGTGGCGACACCGCAACTGATGGTGACATGCCGCGCGGGGGATGCGGTGTGCGGAATCCTGAGGTCGCTGACATGCTGGCGGATGTTGTTGGCCACCCAGCCCGCACCATCTATCGTGGTGTCGCCGAGCACCAGCACGAATTCTTCGCCGCCGTAGCGCGCCGCCACGTCGCTGGCGCGCGGGGCCGCGCGCGCCACCTGTGCGGCCACGGCTTTCAGGCATTCGTCGCCCGCCTGGTGCCCGTAGGTGTCGTTGTAAGCTTTGAAGTGGTCAACATCCACCATGACCAGCGACATCGGCTGTTTCATGCGCATGCAGCGCCGCCACTCGCGCCTCGCCAGNNTTCAGTTTGTGCGAGACGCTGACCAGCGAGCGCTGCATTTCCACCAGTCTGCGCATGGCGCGCATCTTGGCCTGCAACACCACCTCGCTGAACGGCTTCATCAGATAATCATCCCCACCCACCTCGATGCCGTGCGCCAGATCTTCATCCTTTGCCATGCTGGTCAGGAAAATGATGGCCGCCCATTCATCCCCTTTTTCCATGGCGCGTAACTCTCGGGCGACATCGAAGCCGTCGATATCCGGCAGGATGGCATCCAGCAAGACAATATCAGGTCTGGTCCGGTGGAAAATCTCGATGGCTTCCTGACCGGTTTCAGCCATCAGCGGGTGGTTGATACCCATGCGCTCGAGATAGCCGCACAGCGCCTTCATGGTCACCTTGCTGTCATCTACCACCAGCACTTTCAGATCGTTGGCAATTTTTGGCATATCGCTTTCAGTCTATAAGCCCGGAACAACCTGATAGGTACGGTTTAGCGCTGATATTCGCGGGTTAATCGGAGCTTGCACGGCTGCCCATCGTCGCCACTGCCAGGCACAAATCCTGCCACGCCTTGGCCTTTTCCATCGGGGCGCGCAACAAATAGGCCGGGTGATAGGTGATGACTAGCGGGATGCCGCCGTAATCATGCACCTTCCCGCGCAGGCTAGCCAATGCCGCATCCCTCCCGAGGAGGGCGGTAGCTGCGGTTTTTCCCAGCGCGACAATGAGCTTAGGCTGGATCAGCTCGATTTGCCGTTGCAAAAAGGGCAGGCATTGCGCGATTTCATCCGCTTCCGGCGTGCGGTTGCCGGGAGGCCTGCACTTGACGATGTTGCCTATATAGACATTCTTGCCGCGTTTCAGCCCGATTGCTGCCAGCATGTTGTCGAGCAGCTTGCCAGCTTGCCCCACGAACGGCTCACCCCGCTCATCCTCGTCTGCTCCCGGCCCTTCGCCCACGAACAGCCAGCCCGCCTGTTCATCGCCCACCCCGCACACCGTTTGCTTGCAACCGGCGCGCAACTTGCAGGCGGTGCAGGCGCGCACCCTCGCTTTCAGTTCCGGCCAGCCAGGCTCGCCGATAGGCTGCTCATTGCTCTGCCCAGTCTGGTCTTCTACCGCACGGTCGCGCGCTCCGACGGGGGAGGGGAGGGGGGCTGGCCGTCCGCGCCGCACCCACTCCGGGTAGAGGTTAAGTTCCCGCAGGACAGCTTCTTCCCGGTTCAAAATAGGCGCTCCATCACAATCGCATCTTCGCGCTCGCCATTATCTGACGGATAGTAGCGCTGCCGCAAACCGATTTCATGAAACCCGGCGGAGCGGTATAAATCGAGCGCTGCTATGTTGGATATCCGTACTTCCAGCAGGATGCGCCGCATCCTCATGTTGCACGCCATTTCCAGGGTTCCGGCCAGCAACGCGCGCCCCAAGCCCTGGCGCTGGTGCTCGGGAGCAATGGTGAGATCGAGAAGCTGGGCCTCATCCACTGCGGGCATGAGCACCATGTAACCCAGCATGACGCCTTCCCGCTCATACACCTTGCAGAGGTAACGGCTGGCGAGCGCGTCGGTAAAGTTTCCCCGCGTCCAGGGATGGGGGTGCGCGCGCCGCTCGATAAGCGTGACCGCATCCACATCGGCCAGGCTCATCTCGCGCAAGATTGGCATGGCAGGCTTACCGCTCGCGCTCACAAGTCTTCAGAGCCACCTTGTCGCGCAAATAAACCGGTGCGGCCAGCGCGGCGTCCATCCCCCTGCCTGCGGCAAATTGCTCTGCTGCCAGCTCGGCGATGGCGCTGGCTTGAGGTATTGCCACGCTATCCATCCCGGTTAGCTGGCCGCCGTAATGATTGCCCAGCACGGTTTCGTATATCTTGAAGCCGCTGCCCGCGCCAAACCAGCCTGCTCCCTCTACGGCGGGAGCAAGTTGCGGGCGGCAAAGCGTCGGTTCGCATACCGTCACCCATTCTCCTGCCCGTTTCTGGTAGGCAGCGTGGTAGATTTCGCCCATGCGCGCATCCAGCGCGGCGATCACCTTGTCGCGGCCCGATGCCTGCGCCAGCGCCAGCAAGGTCGAAACCCCCACCACTGGCAGGTCTGCGCCCAGCGCCAGCCCCTGTGCCGCACCGCACGCGATGCGCACCCCGGTGAATGAGCCGGGCCCCGCCCCGAAGGCGATGCCGTCCAGTTGCGCCAGTCCGGCTCCCGCCTCGCGCAGCAGGCCGTCCAGCATCCCGATCAGCATCTGGGAATGTTTTTGTCCGGCCAGCTCGCAGCGGCTGATGCAGTTGCCATCCTGCCACAGCGCGACGGAACAGTATTCGGTGGAAGTTTCCAGCGCGAGAATATGCATCAGGCTGCCAGCAGCAACGCCGCCGCCTGCGCCGCAATGCCCTCGCCGCGTCCGGTGTAGCCCAGCCCTTCGGTGGTGGTTGCTTTCACGTTCACGGCGCTTGCCGCTATCCCGAGGTCGCTGGCGATGTTTTCCACCATCTCTGGGATATGCGGCGCCATCTTCGGCCTTTGCGCGATGATGGTGGCGTCCACGTTGCCGATGCGGAATCCTTTATCCGCCACCATGCGTGCCACCTCGCGCAGCAGGATGCGGCTGTCAATATTTTTGTACCTGGCATCACTATCGGAAAAATGGCGGCCAATATCGCCCAGCGCCGCAGCGCCCAGCAGCGCATCGCTGATGGCGTGCAGCAGCACATCCGCGTCGGAATGGCCGAGCAGCCCTTTTTCGTGCGGGATGTCCACGCCGCCAATGATGAGCTTGCGCCCTTCCACCAATTGATGAACATCGAAACCTTGCCCGATTCTCATAAGCCGTCCCGCCTGTTTTGCAATAGTAGTTCCGCAAGCCGCAAATCCTGAACGTAGGTCACCTTGAAATTGGAGGAGTCGCTCTCCACCAGCTTCGGTTCCAACCCCAGCGCCTCCACTGCAGAAGCTTCGTCGGTTACGCTCTTCGCCTGTTGCAGCGCCCGCAACAACAATCCGGCGCGGAACATCTGCGGTGTTTGCGCCTGCCACAATCCTTCGCGGCTTTCGGTGCCGACGATGCTCCCGGCGGAATCGGCCCGCTTCAGCGTGTCCGCAACCGGCACGGCAAGAATGCCGCCCACCTCGTCATCGCGCAGTTCGCCAATCAGTCGCGCCAATTGCGCCCGGCTCAAGCAGGGGCGGGCCGCATCATGCACCAGCACCCAGTCGTCCGGCTCCAGTTCGGAGACCAGTAAACCGTTCAGCACGCTTTCCGCACGCGTCCGACCGCCGCAGAACAGCGGCTGCAATTTTTCGCCGAACGCCGACCAATCATGGCGATGCCAGAGTCCGTCATCCGGCGCGAGCACCACGAATACCGCGTTGAGTTCATCGCTGGCGCACAAGGTGGCGAGGGCATGATGGATCATGGGCTTCCCGGCCAGCGGCATGTATTGCTTGGGCAATTCGCCGCCGCAGCGTGAGCCGGAGCCTGCGGCGGGAACGAGGGCGAAAAGATCGGACATGGGCGAATTGTAAAGGAAAAGTCCGGGAAATTTTCGCCAACGATAATCCTGGCGGGCATGGCAAACGCCACCCCTGATTATGAAACTCGCCATGTCCGTTTCCTCCACCCGTGCGCGGTTGTTGCCGCTGTGTCAGCGCCGCGCGCAACCTGTTGCGATGCCGAATGGCATGTAGGCGCCGTTTTCTTTTAGTGTTGCACGGGGTGTCAGACCGGCTCGTTTGGGTTTGAGCAAGGCTTTGGCTTTCGGCAGTATTCGGCTTTACAAGGCTGGAAGCGGTCATTATAATGCGCGCTCTTTTTGGGGGTATAGCTCAGCTGGGAGAGCGCTTGCATGGCATGCAAGAGGTCAGCGGTTNNAGAGGCCTAGGACACCGCCCTTTCACGGCGATAACACGAGTTCGAATCTCGTTGGGGACGCCATAAAATCCCGACTTATGGCAGGGATTTTGTAATGAATACAGCAGTCCATATTAGAGTAGTCGAAAATTATGCGGTCGATCAGGCCGCGTAGAATCTCTTTTAGGTCGTCGCGGTCTTGGTCGTCTATACCTTCGACGATGTCGCTTAGTATCGCCTTCACATCTTTTTCCTCAATCTGCCGTAGCGCACGTGCTTGCCGTGTGGCGGCTTCTGCTGTTTCCATCCGCCTTTGAATATCTACACGCTCTTGTCCAAAAGATTCAATCTTGCGTAACAGAATGTCCGTGGCCGTGGTTTTTGCAAGCAGGTTTGAAAGGCGCTCAATCTTGGCGTCGATAATGCTGATTTCTTTTTGTGCTTTTTCCAGTTCTGATCCATCATCGGTGAGGGATGCTGCTTTGTGGGCTGATTTAACCAGCGCACCAACGAATGCGTCTGACCGCAGATCATCGGCTACCTGGCGCAGCACGGCGCCATCCACACGCGCCGCTTTGACGCTTTTCTTTCCAAGTCGGTAGTATTCCCCGTCACCGTGCAAAGCGCTACCGTCTGCCGTTGACAGTATGCCAGTCAGCAGGTGCGTGGCGCGCGTCCTGTAGGTCTTTATCCTGCCCGATTCCAGTTTTTGCAGGATAGCCTCGGCCTCGGCATCAGAGATGAGTGCCTGGTGCGTGTCGCGCTGCATAAGCCATTCGGATCGCGGCCTGCGTTTGACGCCGCCCTTGTATCCGTTATCGGTCTTTTCGTTATGAACATTCCAGACAGTATGCCCGGCATAAGTAAGTGCGTTCCATTCGATCCCGTTTAGGCTGGTGCGCGCCATATCCAGCCCCAACTTTTCGGCCAAGTGCGTGCCAGTCAATCCTTGGGCGCGGCCTTTCAGGTAGGTTGCGATTTTTGGTGCATTATCATCTGTCACCAACTTGGACTTGGTGACAGGCTCGCCCTCACGGATAGCCCCGGTTGGGATGTATTCAAGCTGATAGCCGAACGGTGCGCGGCCTCCTGCTCTAAACCCCTGCCGCACGTTCTCAGCCATGCCAGCCAGTCCCTTTTCACGGGACATAAAGCTGTGAACTTGATCCATTGCGTGCAACACGGCGGGGAGGATAATTCCAGTGATGCCATCGAGTTCCGGCGTTTTGGCAAACACAACCTCAATGCCACGCTTACGGCATTCGTGCATGAAGCTGTGGGCGACGTACTGATTGCGGGCGAGGCGCGATGTATCCACCATCAACACAACGCTCCAATGGCGGGATTTGTTGCTGATCTGCCGGATTAGGTTCTGGAAACCGGGGCGGTTCGCATCTTTGCCGCTTTCCACAGCATCAGCAAATTCTTCAACTATGGTCAGGTTGCGGAACTTTGCCAGCGATTGAAGTTCTCGGCGCTGGGCGTCGATTGACACATCTGTTCTGTCTTTTGAGCTGCGTAGGTAAAAGGCGCAGCGTCGAGTGCTCTGATTGATTTCGCTCATGGATTTTTAGGAATAAAGGGGCGAACAACTCCGCCGCCAAGTTCGTGTCCGGTGCTCCGATAATGCGAACTGTAATCTCACGGGATTTCATAGTCAATTTATTGGACGGAGAGTTCAGGTTCTTAGTGGGCATCTATGGTGCTCATATCAATTCGCCTCACCTATTCTGATTTCGTGCAATCCCCCCGCTTCAATTGGCTGTGTGAAATTGCAGTGGAATTGATTGCAGTATGAGTCTTCGTTTGCG
>CXWL01005366.1_pt1 | contig 40940 bp, 32 predicted proteins | sample 590931 | NCBI WGS metagenome assembly CXWL01 (sample SAMEA3498368, study PRJEB10139) | groundwater metagenome | biome: water well; material: biofilm material | place: Germany | collected 2015-04-27 | reverse complement strand
GCAACCGGTAGCATGATATGCACAATCACATCTCCTAAATCAACGAGCAACCATTCTCCTGTCTGCTCTCCTTCCATACTGTAAACTCTTCCCCCAGCAGCTTTGACTTTTTCTTGCACATTGTTGGCCAGTGATTTTGTCTGNNTTCCCGGTGTATAAACAATTAGATTTAATATAATCAGAGACGTTTTCTGGAAGCAGATAACGTATGCTTTTCCCGGCATTTATCAATGATCGTATCTGTGAAGCAGAAATTTCCAACAATGATGTTTGTGCCGTATAGATAAAACCGCTGGTTTGAAGCCCTAGATCATTGGCCTCCAAAACACGCCGAGAAATAAATTCTTTTTTGATATCTGCCGGCAGATTTTGATAATCATTGATGGATGTATAACCCGGTCGTGCGACAATTATCATATGGCATAGGCCGAACAACTCATGCCAATTATGCCACTGATTTATTTTTACAAATGCATCCATCCCAAGAATAAAGCAAAGTGCCGCACTATCCCCCAATTCGCATTGATATTCTTGGAGTGACTCGATCGTTGTACTGATTCCAGGGCGATTAACCTCCCGTTCATCAAGCGAAAACATACTGTTATCCCGGATGGCCAGATGTACCATATTAGAACGATGATTTCTTGCTGCAATAGGAGCAGCACGTAAACGAGGGGCGCCAGAAGGAACAAAGATGATACGCTTTAGACTGATCATATCGAGCAATTCTTCAGCAATACGCAGATGGCCATAATGGATAGGATCAAATGTTCCACCATAAATACCAGTGAGAGGAATTTTATCGATAGCCGCCACCTGTGTCAGTATGAAAACCCATTGATATCAAATTCCTTCTTTGTCAAATATCACTCATATCTGCTTATAATAAGGCCAAACGCATATCCGTCAATACTTCCGTCAAATGAGTCGTAAAACGCGCCGCAGTTGCACCATCAATGACTCGATGATCATAGGAAAGTGACAAGGGAAGCATTAAGCGGGGAATAAATAGATTATCGCGATAAACAGGCTTAATACTTGCCTTTGAAATACCCAGAATGGCAACTTCAGGTGCATTGATAATCGGTGTAAACGCAGTGCCGCCAATTCCACCCAAGCTAGAAATGGTAAAACTTGCACCTTGCATATCGGTTGGTTTTAATTTGCCTTCGCGTGCCAGCAAAGATAGTTTTGTCAATTCCTCAGCGATAGTGATGATTCCCTTCTGATCAACATCCTTAATGACAGGAACAACTAATCCATTGATCGTATCGACGGCAAAACCGATATGATAAAAATGCTTAATGATCAGATTAGCTTCGCCATCTACAGTGTTATCGAGGGAGGCATTGAATTCTGGAAATTTTTTCAAAGGCGCAATTAATGCTTTCATCAAAAAAGCCAATAATGTTAGTTTTACTTTATTTTCTTTATCACTTTCATTGGATTCTTTTCGCAAAGTCTCTAAATCAGTGATATCAGCTTCGTCAAATTGGGTCACATGCGGAATCATTACCCAATTCCGGTGCAAATTGGCACCAGAAATTTGTTTAATCCGCGTTAAAGGTTTTAGCTCAATCGGGCCGAATTTTGCAAAATTAACTTGTGGCCATGGCAGTAAATTAAGTGCCAGTCCGGGTCCACTGCTACGAGCTTTTGATAGTTCGGTTTTTACATAAGCCTGTACATCTTCTTTGAGAATTCGATGTTTAGGGCCACTGCCTGCGATTAAATCGAGATTTACCCCCAATTCCCGTGCGAAGCGGCGTATTGATGGACTGGCATGTGCTTTAGAAAAAGTACTGCTGATTGATGATTCATTTTGCTGTGGAAATTTCTGAATTTGCTGAATGACGGCTTGCTTGACTGTTATTTCAGGTTGCGTTGCAACAGCTTTCTTGACCGGCCCAATTTCAGCAGCTTGATTAGGAGCAATCGCATGATTGCTATCTGAAACCTCAAGGGTTAGAACCGCTGTACCTTCAGATACTCTATCACCTGCTTTGACAAAAATTTCCTTAATCCGGCCGGAGTATGGGGATGGAATCTCTATGGTAGCTTTGTCGGACTCCAGTGTGATCAATGAATCTTCAGCTTTAACTTCATCACCAGCTTTTATCAGAACTTCAATAACCGGAACATCTTTGAAATCGCCGATATCAGGAATTAATATTTTTTTCAATTCAGTCACATGCTTTCCTCAAATTGCCTCACTCCGAAAAGACTATGATGCAGTCATTTTACTTATGTTATCGGTTCTTATAGTTTATAAATCAATTTCTGATTTAACTGGTTGCTGGATTGGGTCTTTCTGGATCAATGTCGTATTTTTCTATCGCTTTAACAATCTGTTGTTCTGAGATTTTTCCATCTTCAGATAATGCTTTAAGTGCTGCAACCGTAATATAGAATCGATCGACTTCAAAGAAATGACGTAATTTCTCACGCGTGTCCGAACGCCCGAATCCATCCGTTCCCAAAACACGATATTTTCCAGGAATAAATTCACGAATCTGGTCTGCATAAATTTTCATGTAATCAGTGGCTGCCACAACAGGACCTTCCCGACCTTTGAAGCAATTTTCCACATGGGATACTTTCGCTGGCTGAGCGGGGTGCAGCATATTCCAGCGTGTTACACTTAATGCTTCGCGCCTTAATTCATTAAAGCTGGTCGCGCTCCAGATATCAGCATTAACGTTATATTCATTCTTGAGAATTTCTGCCGCTGCGATCACTTCACGCAGGATAGTGCCAGCACCCAGCAATTGCACATGCAATTCCTTACTGTTCTTATTTCCTTCGCTAAATAAATACATACCTTTCAGTATGTCATTTTCAACGCCATTCGGCATTTCAGGATGCGAGTAGTTTTCATTCATTACAGTAATGTAATAGTAGATATCCTCTTGTTCCAGATACATGCGTCGCAATCCATCCTGGATAATAACAGCCAATTCATATGCAAATGCCGGATCATACGATACGCAATTGGGAATCGTTGAAGCAACGATATGGCTGTGTCCATCTTCATGCTGGAGCCCTTCCCCGTTCAAAGTCGTGCGTCCGGCCGTTCCTCCCAGCAAAAAGCCACGACAACGCATATCTCCGGCAGCCCAAGCTAAATCTCCGATACGCTGAAAACCAAACATCGAATAAAATATAAAGAATGGAATCATCTGAATCCCATGAGTGCTATACGATGTCGCTGCAGCTATCCAGGATGACATGGCACCTGCTTCATTGATACCTTCCTGTAGAATCTGCCCATGCTTGTCTTCCTTGTAATACATCAGCTGATCAGCATCCTGCGGTGTATACAGTTGGCCAACGGATGACCAAATACCCAATTGACGGAACATGCCTTCCATGCCAAAAGTGCGCGATTCGTCAGCGACAATCGGGACAATATGCTTACCGATCTGTTTATCTTTAACCAGGATATTGAGAATACGCACAAAAGCCATGGTTGTTGAGGATTCTCGACCTTCTCCGCTGGCTTTTAGCAAAGACTCAAAAGCTGATAAAGATGGTATTTGCAATGCTTGAGCACTGGTTTTGCGGCTATGAAAAGTACCGCCCAAAGCTTTACGCCGCTCATGCATATAGATAAACTCGGGGGAATCTTCGGATAAAGTAAGGTAAGGCACTTTGTCGATCTTGTCATCCGGTATCTCCAGGCCAAAGCGATTCCGGAAGGCTTTTAATGAAGTTGTCCCCATCTTTTTTTGCTGATGAGTAATATTCTGTGCTTCACCGGCTTCTCCCATACCATAACCTTTGATAGTTTTGGCCAGTATGACTGTCGGCTGACCGGTATGTTTTATCGCAGCAGCATAGGCGGCGTAAACTTTATAAGGATCGTGCCCGCCCCGGTTTAACCGCCAGATATCATCATCAGACATATTGGCAACCATTTCCAGTAACTCAGGATATTTTCCAAAAAAGTGTTCACGCACATAAGCCCCATCTCTGGCTTTAAAATTTTGGTATTCTCCATCAACACATTCCATCATGCGTTTCTGCAATAATCCTTTGGTATCTTTAGCCAATAATGGATCCCAGTAAGAACCCCAGATTACCTTGATCACGTTCCATCCAGCGCCACGAAAGGCACCTTCCAGTTCTTGAATAATTTTGCCATTTCCCCGCACCGGGCCATCCAAACGCTGCAGATTACAATTGACAACAAAAATTAAATTATCGAGATTCTCGCGCGATGCCAATGAAATTGCACCAAGTGACTCGGGCTCATCCATTTCGCCATCGCCCATAAATGCCCAGATTTTTCGGCCTTCAGTATTGACGAGTTCGCGACTATCTAAATACTTCATAAATCGCGCTTGATAAATAGCCATGAGAGGCCCTAGCCCCATTGAAACTGTAGGGAATTTCCAGAAAGTCGGCATCAACCACGGATGCGGATAAGAAGACAGACCGTTACCGCCTGTTTCTTGACGAAAATTATCGAGTTGTTCCTGACTTAAATGCCCGGAAAGAAATGCATAGGCATAGACACCCGGAGAAGAATGACCCTGAATATAGACCAAATCCCCGCCGTGTGTTTCACAAGGTGCATGCCAGAAATGATGATAGCCTACGTCATAAAGTGTTGCAGCCGATGCGAAACTGGCTATGTGACCGCCCACATTGGTATTTCTGTTGGCGCGCAACACCATGGCCATCGCGTTCCATCGCACATAGGAACGAATACGGTGCTCTATCGCATTATTTCCAGGTGAGCGTTCTTCTTTACCGGGCGGAATTGTATTGATATAGGCAGTTGTGGCGCTATAAGGCAGGTAAGCACCTGAGCGACGAGCTTTTTCAATGAGCTTTTCTAATAAAAAATGCGCACGCTCGCCACCCATATTGATAATGACCGAATCCAGAGCATCCAGCCATTCTTGTGTTTCCTGTGGATCGATATCAGGTTGCAATTCCATGTCTGGCACACTCATCAAAATTTAACTTGCTTATCTATTATTAATACCGGTTTGTGCACGTTCAGCCGCCAAAATGGTATTACATAGCAACATGGAAATGGTCATCGGCCCTACCCCTCCAGGAACTGGAGTAATATAACCTGCAACACTTTTAACAGACTCATAATCAACATCCCCGCAGAGTTTCCCATCCGGTAATCGATTAATACCCACATCGATTACTACCGCGCCAGGCTTTACCATTTCTGCTGTAATCATGCGCGGTTTTCCTATTGCTACCACCAGAATATCAGCATTTTTTGTAAATTGAGTTAAATCACGTGTCTTTGAAGTACAAATGGTGACAGTGGCTCCCCGCTCCAACAACATCAATGCCATTGGTTTTCCCACAATGTTGCTACGTCCTACCACTACGGCATGTTGACCTTCAATCGGAATATGATTCTTTTCCAGCATCACCATAACACCATAAGGTGTGCAAGGTGAGAATATTGTACTTCCGGTAACCAATGCGCCGATGTTGTAAAGATGAAAACCATCCACATCTTTCTCTACAGCAATGGATGTAATTACACGATTATTCTCAAAATGCGGGGGTAATGGTAATTGAACCAGAATACCGTGAATATGCGGGTTTTCATTGAGTGATTGAATACAATTTAACACTTCACTTTGCTGCGTATTCCCTGGAAAACTATGCACCTCCGAGTAAATGCCAATTTCACTGCAAGCTTTAACTTTATTCCTGACATAAATACCAGATGCCGCATTGTCTCCAACGATAATCACTGCCAATCCAGGTTTAATACCAGATTGGATCAGTTTTTCAGCCCGTAATTTCCATTCGGCACGCACTGATTCGGCTAGTTTCTTGCCATCTATAATATGAGCGCCCATTTTTACGCCAGACCGGTTTAATCAGTTAATCTTAATTTCTCGTTATTCACCAGACAATTTCGAGCACCCAGAGTGCGAGTAAATATCAGCCCGCTTGTTTGGCTGCCTTTATTTTTTTGCGATATATAAATAAACCAATCAAAAATACCGGTATTACAAAAAATGCCGCTGAGATTAATCCAGCAGCAAAAATTGCCATCGCACTATTCCCTGGCATAAATAGTGTGATAAACCAGATCACGATAAAGGAGATAAATAATCCACCATACAGCATAATTTTTCTGCCACGATCATACAGTCGCCAGAAGGCACCAGAGACTTGCACATCATCTACGTAATGATCAAAAACTTCTGCCAAACTATTATCATCAGGCTCAGACTCATATCCGATGGCTACGGCCAAAGCATTGTGATCATCTTCAATTTTAGACATCTTTTTTAGAAACTCAATGCGTTTGGCTACTTTCCGTTTATGCAGCCCATCTTGGATCAGCATGGATTTCAAAGCTGCGAAAGCCAATTCACGCGCATCATCAATATTTCCCAAGCTTTCAGCAAATTTCCACATCACCCCAAATAAATAAAGTTGAGTAGTCATCTCTTTAAATTCTGGCGCAAAGTCATAATCTTTGCTTTTAATGCGTTCAAGCTGAGCAGTTATTATTTCTCTTGCGTGCGCTATACAAGCATCCATTGTTGAAACATTTGGAGCACCTCCTCCCGAATCTGTTACTTCGGTTGTGGATTTATCTGGATTAATTGTTACTTCTTTCATTTTGAAACCTCGTGCTTTATTATTTTAATCAGAATAGTGAGGCGTATTATATACCGGCTAAAGAATTGAGGAAAAAGATCATGCAGCTTGCTGACCATATGATTTGAATTGGATCAAAAGATTTGAATTGGATCAAAATAACAAACCAAAACAAGGAAACTTAAATTAAGCAGTATTTCCTTTCAGATTGAGGCGCTGCCATATGATAGACGTTAAATCGGCTGAATTTAACGTGTAAAAATGTAATCCGGGTGCACCGGCTTGCAATAACTGCTCACAAAGACCGGTAACAATATCCAACCCAAAGGCTTGAATGGATGCACTATCATCACTATAGCCTTCCAGTTTTTTACGAATCCAGCGAGGAATTTCAGCTCCGCAAGTATCTGAAAACCGAACTAGTTGGGAAAACTTATTAATTGGCATGATGCCCGGAACAATAGGGATATTCAAACCCGCAGAATCACAGGATTCGACGAAATGATAATAGGCGTCAGCATTATAGAAATATTGAGTAATCGCAGAATTGGCGCCGGTTTCAATTTTACGCTTAAAATTTTCGAAATCTGCTTGCGCAGAACGCGCTTGCGGATGGTACTCCGGATAAGCAGCCACATCGATATGAAACGAAGATCCAAACTCTTGCCGGATAAAGGCAACCAGTTCACTGGCATAACGAAATTCGCCAGCTTGTGCCATACCCGATGGCAAATCACCACGCAGCGCTACAATATGCCGGATACCTGCTTGATAGTATTTTTCAAGAATAGCTCGAATATTCTGCTGAGTCGAGCCAATGCAAGAAAGGTGAGGAGCGACAATGTGTCCTTCTGCTTGAACTTCTAATACTGTTTCCAGTGTTCGTTCCCGAGTTGAGCCACCAGCGCCAAAAGTTACAGAAAAGAATTTAGGATTGTACTGTGCCAATTGCTTACGTGTTAAACGTAGTTTCTCTACACCTTGCGCAGTTTGAGGCGGAAAAAGTTCAAAGCTGAAGGCCGGGGAAAATTTTTTTTGTGATTCCATCTTTGCAAGTCTATAGATTCAGAATTATTTCATTCCACATTAACACAAATACCAATCAGCTCTGTTTAATAACAAGCTATTTCTAAATGAGAGAATCATTCGAATTCATGTAAATTCAAACAATTTTCCCACTCAGAAGGATTAAATGATTAATATCGATACATCGCTGGCTTATAGGGACCGTTCTTATCAAGACCTAAATATAATGCCTGTTCATCCGTTAATTCGGTGAGTTTCACCCCCAACTTCCCAATGTGCAGGCGCGCTACTTTTTCATCCAGTTGCTTGGGTAGTACATAAACATTTTTCTGGTAATTTTCCCCATTCTGCCATAACTCCATCTGCGCCAATACTTGATTGGTAAATGAACTGGACATCACAAAAGAAGGATGACCCGTAGCACACCCTAGATTAACCAGCCTACCTTGCGCCAGAACAATGATGCGGCGCCCAGTTGGAAATATGACATGATCAACCTGTGGTTTGATATTTTCCCATTGATATTTCTGGATAGATGCGATATCGATTTCCGAATCGAAATGTCCAATATTACAAACTATCGCTTGATCTTTCATTCTCAGCATATGGTCATGTGCAATTACTCGCAGATTACCGGTTGCAGTAACAAAAATATCCGCTTGATCACAAGCATCATTCATCGTAACCACACGATACCCTTCCATCGCTGCTTGAAGCGCACAGATTGGGTCAATTTCGGTAATCCAGACTGTGGCACCTAAACCACGTAATGATTGCGCACACCCCTTACCTACATCACCATATCCGCAGACTACTGCGATCTTTCCAGCAATCATGACATCCGTAGCACGTTTGATACCATCAACCAGTGATTCTCTGCAACCATAAAGATTATCAAACTTTGATTTGGTCACTGAGTCATTAACATTAAATGCTGGAAAAGGAAGTTCTCCATTTTTATGCATTTCATATAAACGATGAACTCCTGTAGTGGTTTCTTCAGTGACTCCACGTATTCTGGAAAGATTTTTTGAATACCAGTTAGGTTCGGATGACAATTTGCTTTTGATTGAAGCAAACAATACAGTCTCTTCTTCGTTGGTAGGATTGGCAATAACTGCAGGATCTTTCTCAGCTTTGGCACCCAGAATAAGTAGCAAAGTTGCATCGCCACCATCATCCAGGATCATATTGGCGCCACTGGGTTGTCCGGCAACTGTCCATTCGAATATCTGGTGAGCATATACCCAATAATCTTCCAGGGATTCTCCTTTATAGGCAAATACCGGTATATTCTTAGCTGCTATGGCTGAAGCGGCATGATCCTGGGTAGAGAAAATATTACATGAAGCCCAGCGCACTTCTGCACCTAAAGCCACTAATGTTTCAATCAGCACAGCTGTCTGTATTGTCATATGCAAAGAACCCGCAATGCGTGCACCTGCTAGTGGTTTCTGATTTGCATATTCTTTACGCAATGCCATCAAACCTGGCATTTCTGTTTCGGCGATTGCGATTTCTTTACGTCCCCATTCTGCCAATGAAATATCAGCAACCTTAAAGTCAGTAAAGAAGCCACCATTTGGATTAGGCACAGCGTTCATAGTCTTCTCCTAAAATATGAACGAGCGCCGTTGTAACAATACCCCCTCTACTGAGCCTCACGGAACAAACCGCTGCAGCGCTCCTCAGCATAGGGGAAAAATCAATTAGAGTTTACTAATAGCGGTAAATGCTACTAATAATTTATAGACCAGCATCGGCACGTAATTGAGCAGCTTTATCCGTAAATTCCCAGGTAAATTCAGGAAGCTCACGACCAAAATGTCCATATGCTGCAGTTTTTCCGTAAATAGGGCGTAACAGATTCAGTGCATGAATGATACCGCGGGGACGTAAATCAAAATGTCTTTCAATTAATTCGGCAATCTTTTCGTCAGCAATTTTCCCTGTGCCGAATGTGTTAACCATCAATGAAACAGGTCTTGCAACACCAATGGCATAGGCAACTTGCACTTCACATCTGCTGGCAATCCCAGCCGCCACAATATTCTTTGCAACATAGCGTCCGGCATAAGTCGCCGATCGATCAACTTTAGAAGGATCTTTACCAGAAAAAGCCCCGCCACCATGATGCGCGGAACCGCCATAACTATCGACAATAATTTTACGTCCGGTTAAACCACAATCACCCATCGGCCCACCCACAACAAAACGCCCTGTTGGATTGACCAGATATTTAATGTGAGCACTGATGAGTTCAGATGGTAATACTGGTTTAATAATCTCTTCAATCACTGCTTCGGTCAATGCGTGATGAGAAATATCAGGATCATGCTGTGTTGAGATTACGACAGTTTCAATGCTTTGCGGTTTACCATTCTGGTAGCGCACTGAAACTTGTGACTTGGCATCAGGACGCAACCATGCCAATTTTCCTTTTTTCCGCAGCTCAGCTTGACGTTCAACCAAACGATGCGCGTAAAAAATTGGCATTGGCATCAATTGTGGTGTTTCATCGCACGCATAACCGAACATGAGCCCCTGATCACCAGCCCCCTGCTCCATTTCTTCTTCTTTGGTACGATCAACCCCTTGCGCAATATCGGGCGACTGTTTGTTGAAAGCTGTCAAAACCGCGCAAGTTGTAGAATCAAAACCAATATTGGAACTGGTATAACCAATATTCTTAACTGTTTCACGTGCAATTATGTTGTAATCAACAGAAGCATGTGTGGTTATCTCACCAGACAACACAATTAGGCCAGTACTACATAATGTTTCGCAAGCAACTCGCGCATTGGCATCTTGACTTAAAATCGCATCCAAAACAGCGTCTGAAATTTGATCAGCAACCTTATCCGGATGACCCTCAGAAACAGATTCAGAAGTAAAAAGATATTCGCTCATAGTTTAATCAATCAGAATTATAAAAGTTGTTCAGTATACCCTATTAAGTCTTTAAAAACAGGATCCAGTCTAACTTCGCTCAACTTTAGACATCCAATCCACAACCTTGCGTCACTCGAACGGTGGCACAACCGGGGTGAAATGAAGGAAATTCATACTGCTTGATGTTAATGGTGCTGCTAAGCACGCAATCTTAGGGTATAGCGCTGTTTCGGGAAGGTGAATTCGAAAGCAAATGACCAGCTAATTACTCAACAGAAGGAAAAGCTGATAGCATAAAACCATTCGCCCATTGGGAGACGAAAAACAGAGTAAATCTCAGGAAAGAAATAGTATTTTTTAGCGTTTTATCAGTAATTCCTTAAAAATTCTCAGTTGTCTTCATCAAACTTATTTAAAAATTATGATGCTGCAAAATATTAAAAATAGACTGGATATTATCTCTGTACTGCTCATTATTATGACTATGGGTTTACTTCATAGTCCCACTGTTTTAGGCGGCGATCAATCCTTATTTGCAGTGATTGCGCAATTGTTAGATTCAGGAAAAATCTTATACAAAGATCTGTTTGATTATAAACAGCCGGGAATTTACTTATTTTATTTACTGGCCGGTAAAACTTTAGGCTGGAGTGATGTCAGCATTCATCTATTTGAATTAGGCTATTGGATATTATTTTCGATACTATTATTTTATGCGATCAGGAGTTATTCACTGTTTCGTGCGGATTATTTCAATAGCCTGCTCCCCTTGTTTATTGTCGGATCCTATTATTGCAATGCGGCCATTTTTCATTTAACTCAACTGGAAGCACTGATTAATGTTCCTTTGTTTCTAGTGGTTTGGCTATTAGATAGAGCTTATAAAACGGAAAATAATCTGTTTGTGTTGTACTTAATAATAGGTGTTCTGATCGGCGTTATTTTATTGAGCAAACTGGTTTTTAGTCCCATTATTTTCTTCTTTCTGCTAATCCACTTTATATTCACTTTAAGAAATCAGAATTTAAAATATATTCTTATTAAACAAATAATCCCATTATTTGTTGGATTCGTTATACCGCTATCGATTTTTCTAGCCTATGTTTTTACGCATCAAATCGAAAATCTGGTGGTCGATATCTATTTCAAAATCCCAACGAGTGTAATAACGTTAGCCGATCAAATTGATCCGGATCGATTGCTATCATCGATTAAGTGGTTTATCAAACAAATGCTTGTACCCCTATTACTTGCTGTAATTGGAATCTTTCTGATCACGAAAAAAGAATCTCATTTTTTTAGTTTGCTCATCGCGTGGGGTGTTATAGGGTTTGGGGTCATACTCATGCAAAAGACCTCATGGTGGTCTTATCATTTTCAGCTTCTATATGTCCCAATTGGCGTGTTTGCTGTAATGGGGCTGGATTTTGTTTTGTACCATCTTCTGCGGAAAATAAAACCCAGCACACCGCTGATCAAAGGTTTCTTAATCATTACGATGATATCTTTGATATTTTCAAATCAACTGAATACGCTCTGGAAGGGTGTAGCGCCGCAAAATAATAAAAAATTATACACTTTTGATTACGCAAAAAATGATGCGGAAAATATAATTAATTTTATTAAACCGGAAGATACAATCTTTATATGTGGAAACCCCAGAATGTATCTGCTGACATCCCATTTGCCTGAATTGAGTATTAACGGCTGGATATTGGAATATTATCTGGATTATCAATGGGAAGATTTTTATTACCAGTTCAGAAACAAGCCTCCGACCTATCTCTTTGTAAAGAATGATTATGACAAGCTGATTGAGTCAAAGCATACAAAGCTTTGGGAGTTAATGATGAAAGAATATACTGAGTTTGATTCGGTAAGAAACGGAAAATGGTATAAAAGAATATAGGTTCTCGTTAAAAATCGGGGTGGCGGCAAGATCACCCTCGCCGTTCAACTAACTCTTCCTCTTGCAGGGCGAAAAAGAACTATCACCGCCAAGCCAATGCATCCTTGCCGGATGCACTCATAAAAAGTGGTCGCTTGGTAGCAAACCGCCGCCAGTCGAGCACAGCAATGGCTTCGGCTGGTAAAAATCGCAGGGCTGCATTAAGCCAGCGCAATGCACCAAGCAGCTGCGAGCAAAATCGCATCAATAACGGATTGCGCTGCGCTAATCCATCTGACAATCAAAAAAACCAAACCCGCAGGGGCTGCGCCCCTGCACCCCTGCACCCCACAAAGAATCAAAGAACAAAGAACAAAAGGTCAAAAAGCCCTGGCGATACGAAAACCCAGGTCGAGGCTGGCAGCATCGGTGTCGCCCCTGCCACGGACAGCCGACCGCAAGCCCTGAGGATAGTTGCCCCACGAACCGCCCCGAACCACCCGGCGATCACAAACCCCGCCATTGGCTTCTTTCCACGCCGAGCCATCCGTTGGCGCGCCTTGAAAATCCCATGCCAGCAATCTTCAGTCCATTCCCAGACATTGCCCAGCATATCGAACAAACCGAACTGATTTTCCCCAAAACTGGCGACGGGTGCGGTATATACATGCCCATCCGAACATTTCGTCAGCGTCCAGCCAGCGCGAGCAATCGATTTTGCTTCTTGACCCAGACCATTGGCATAATCGCATTGCTTGCCGTCCTGATAATAACGCGTTGTTGTCGTTCCCGCCCGTGCCACATATTCCCATTCCGCTTCGGTCGGCAACCGGTAAACCGCGCCCGAGCGGTGCGACAGCCATTTCACATAGGCTTGGGCATCATCCCAGGAAACGCAGACCACCGGATGGGCATCAGTTTGAGCAAATCCAGGATTCTTCCAGTTATGCTCCGGCAATTGTTCCGGTTGTTTTTTCTCAGCATTCCACACAGTACAACCTTTGCCGTTCTCTTCAGCAGTCGTGCGATGATTGGTTTCTTGAACAAATTGTTTAAACTGCCCCACGGTAATTTCACAGCGGCTGATGGCAAAGGGGTTTGGAATTGAAACTAAATGCGGCGGCTTCTCATCGGATTCGCCCTCCTCCGAGCCCATCGAGAATCGACCCGGATGAATCGCAACCATCGCAGGCGCCAATTTGGCATCGGTGGTAGAACAAGTTTGTGCTAATTGTTGGGTAACCGCTTTTTCTTTGGCATTCTGATCACCTCGTGGCAAAACATCCTCATTGGCATAGGTTCCCTGACAAAAAATCAAACTCAATAGCAGTAATAAAAAGCGGCAGCTTCGTAACACCAAGCTGCCTCTTGTCGAACACAGCAAACTCTTTGGCTGGTAAGCATCGTAGGGTGCAATCAGCGAAGCGCAATGCACCGTTTCTCTGTTCAATGTCATAAAAAGGCCCTATCGCTTGGAACGCAACCAACAAAGTAACCAAAAATGGTTATGACGGATGACGCTCCGCTTATCCGTCCTACATAAATCTAAAAAAACCGCAAACATCAAATGACCCCATTGTGTCATTTCGACCAAAGGGAGAAATCTTGTATCACTGCAAAAGATTCCTCACTGCATTCGGAATGACAGCAAACCGAAACAGGTAGGGTGCTATTCCGCATAGCGCAATGCACCGGGCGGGCGGTGCACGAAACCAAATCTATGACGGATTAGCTGCGCTCATCCATCCTACAAAAACCATAAAACCACAAAGCACAAAGAACAAACCATCAAAAAGCCCTGGCGATACGAAAACCCAGGTAGTAGTTGGCTCCACCGGCGTCGTCCCTGAAACGGTTAGCCGATCGCAAGTACTGTGGATCGTCGCCCCACGAACTGCCCCGAACCACCCGGCGACCACAATCCCCGCCATTGGCTTCTTTCCACGCCGAGCCGTCCACTGGCGCACCTTGATAATTCTCATGCCAGCAATCCTCCACCCATTCGTTAACGTTGCCCGCCGTGTTATGCAGGCCGAATGCATTGGGTTTAAATGAATCTGCCGGTGCGGTTTTTTTATTATCCCACTCACTGCCACAGCCATCACAAACAGCATTGTTTTTGCCGACGTCATTACCCCACCAGTAAGCGGTTTGCGTACCTGCGCGAGCTGCGTATTCCCATTCGGCTTCCGTTGGCAGGCGGTATTGCTTACCGGTTTTGTCCGACAGCCATTGCACATAGGCTTGCGCGTCATTAAAGCTCACATTGATCACAGGCCGTTTGCCGCGCCCCCAGCCACGATCATCGGGTAATTTCCGTTTGGTGGCGTTGGCAAACGTATCGTACTCGTCAAACGTCACTTCGTATTTGCTGATTTCAAAGGCGTAGCCGATGGTGACTTCGTGTTGCGGATCTTCGTCAGAATCTCGACCGGCTTCGGTTTTAGGCGAACCCATGAGGAATTTACCGGGTGGAATGTGCACCATTTCGGGTTCGAATGGAAGCCGGGATTCTTGTGCTGCGCGCAACTCATCATTAAATCCTGCACCGTGCTGATAAGTCTTGCTGAGTTGAACTTGAATAGTGCCCGCAGATAAGTCCGTTGACGCTATCACGTTAATTGCTGCGCCATACGTCAGCCAAGCCAAACTGCGTGCAATCCGTTCGGCAACGGCCTGTCCGCCGCGCGCAAAGCGGATGGTGTTGATCGTCGTGGCATTGAGGGTGTCCGATCCAATGGATACGGGAAACTGAGCAGTTTTCAACTTGCTTTGCAAGGCTTCCATCAGTGCTTGCGTGTCTTCGCGGTGGTTGAGCGTGACGCGCCATTGGGTATTTTCCTGCGTTATTTGGTTGCGCTGATAGTCGACGAATGCATGCTGACCAACGTAATGCCAGGCCGCGTATAACGTACCGGTTCCGAGCAGTGCCCAAAACAGCATGATTAAGGCCGGGCGCAGAATCAACGATTGATTGGTTTTAGGCAGCAGCTTAGCCAGCGCTTGCGGAATACGGAAATCCAACAAGCCCAGTTTCCCGCCCAACAGGATATTGGCGAAAATTGGGTCGTTGATCGCATCGTCCTGAGAGAGCGCGCGCAAATCATCGAGCTTTAGTTTAAGTTGCAGCTTAGGCGGTGTTCTGACTTCAAGGCTCAGCGAATTGGGGCTGTCCTTATCGGTCAGCCGGTTGAATAAGCGCTGCCAGGCGGTTGCTACTTGTTGCCTTTCGCCACGGTCCATGCCGAGCAGGAGGTATTCCCGCAGCCAATCCGGCAAATGCGCGTGCGTCAACCACGGCAAGCGGCTCAAGCGCGCCAGCCGCTGTTCGCGTTGCGGTAACGGATCGGCGGTATTTAAGTTTTCAAATAGCAAATAATCCAACGCGCGCGTCAACGCCCAGTGCGGTTTTGGAAATACCGCCACTGCGCGCAACAGGCGCAAACCATCGGCATCCAGAAATTGTTGCAATTGCTCTACCAGCAAGGAAAGATTCGCGCCATAAGGCGGGCGTTCACCGAGCCAGGCGTCAGGTTCGGCAGCGATCAATGCGGGCAGTGGCAATGGATCCGTTTTTTGTAGCATCAGCTTGTGCGGTTGCGGCGTGGTCAGGTGTTCGGCCAGTTGCGGCAGGTTGTCTTGCGCCAGTGGCAGCATCAGAAAGTGGTGCTGCGCCAATAGCGCTGCGTGCGCAGTACCGGCATCGCGCGGGTGTAGCCAAACTTTGTCTTGCCAAGGCGACAAATCATCGAGCCAGGTGCGAATCTCCCCGCTGTACGGATGAAACAGGATCGCTGTTTCGCTGATGATCAGTAAACGTGCGGCTTCGTGCCGCGCCACCAGTTGCTGCAGTTGGTAGTAGCTTGCTTTGCTGTCGTCGTCATGCCAGCGCACCAACCAGCGCGGATCGTCGCGAAAGCGATAGGTGTTGATTGGTAGTCCGAGTGCTTTAAAGCGCTTCTCCAATTCTTCCGCCAATGCCGCTTGCTGGTCGTTGCGATGCTGGCTGCGCACCAGCAGTAAGTGTTCGGGAGAAACACGGCGATTGCGGTACACCGGTTGGAAAAAACCACCGTTGCGCGCGGTGGCTTCGATGGTGGCGGTGATATGCAGGCGGTTCGTCGGTACCTGCCGCGCTGCGTGCAATTCGCGTAATGCCTGCTCGGCCTTGGCGCCGCCAAAAAAGGGTTGCAGTAAGCGATCAAAGCGAAAATGATGCAGTAAATCGTCAACCGATGCCGTTTGTTTGCGCAAAACCGCGTTGCGTTGATAGCGCCAAGCCAAAATCAACAGCACCGGCAACCACGGCAATGCAAACAACGCCCAGCCGATATTGCGCACGATACTTTCCCATTCTAATCCCACATAATCCGGTTCCGGTTGCGGCCGTGGCGCGATGTGATCAACGATGGCAACGGATGCAGTAGCCGGTTGCGGTTTGCGCCGAGGGATCGGTTGTGACGATTTCTCTTTGGGGAGTTCTATAGTTCGCGGCGGCGGTGGTTTTGGCAGGAACCAGTCCGGTGTCTTGACCAGAAATACGGTGACCACGCAAACGATCAGTGCGATGCCGCCCATGATCCAGATTTTTTGCGTTTTTTGCGCGGCTTCTTGCGCGGCATTAAAAGCATTGCGGCCTGGTGAGCTGATGCGGTTTTCCGTTGCCAGAGATGATTGGCTTTCGCCTTTTAGCCATTGTTCAAACAGCACCGGGAAACGCGCTTGCTCTTCCGGGTTGCGGCAAAATAGCGGCCCCAGCAGCGGCGCCAATTCACTGGCTTTTTCTGGCAGCTTATTTTGCTGTTGCAACCGATTAAGCAAGCGTGCGACCGACAGCCAGACATCGACACCGTGCGCCATGCCTTCGGCGCGCAGCAACACACCGAATTCATCGATGCGGGAATAAAATTCTCGGCTATCCACGGAATTCGGTTAGCTCAGGTTAGATTAGGCGACTGGCCGCTCTTTCCAGCGGCCGATTAATTGAGGGAGGTGTTCTTGATCTTCCTTACGCTTAAATAAAGTCACACCGGCGCTGGCAGTAAAGACTTCCAGCCATGCCGCATTGGTCAGGTACGGCGTTTCGGTCAGCCGTTGGCTGCGTTTCTGCAGCAATTGCATCCAATTCAGCAATTCCGCAATCGACGGCTGTTTTTCCAATTGCCCTTCACTACGTAGATAACGGAAAAAAGAAATTCCCGCCGCCCACACGCTTTTCTGCGCATTCGGCACAGTCTCTTCGCTAGGGATTTTGATATTCAAGCGCTTCTCGATAATGCTTTCGATGGTAACATCGCCGCCCTCCCCACTCCCTGCGGCGCCGGCTACCGTACTGTCCAGTTTGCTGCGGAAAGCAGGCAGGTCGAGGTGGAAATACACGCAGCGGCGCAGAAAAGCGTCTGGCAATTCGCGTTCGCGATTACTGGTGATGATCACGATCGGCCGCATTGCTGCTGCTTGCAGCGATATCGTGGTTTTCTTGCGCGCGGTTTCGAACAATTCCGGAATATCAAAACTCATGCGTTCAATTTCGTTCAGAATGTCATTCGGCACCTCGCGCGGCGCTTTATCGATTTCATCGATTAATACCACTGAACGCCGCGGTTCCGCAACCGGTTGCGATTCGCCCGACACATCAAGACAATCGTACAATCCGAGCTTGCTGACTGCGTCTATTCCCAATGCTTGCAAGATCGCCATGCCGAGCGCTTCAAAACGCAAAAAGCGCCGCGGATCGTCGTTTTCGCCATCCCTGCGGGTAGCGCGGAATCGCCCCAAGGTATCAAAGTGATAAAACAAATCGCGGCTTTGCGTATCCGATTTGACGGTGAAAGCCAGCGGTTTTTGCCAGGCATCATCCGGATTTTGCGGATGATCCAATTCCCAAGCCAGGCTATAAGCCAGCTGCGACTTGCCGCAACCCGGCTCGCCGGTCAGCAGCAGCGGCATACCCAATTCCAGCGCCACATTGACAGCCGTCACTAATCCCTGCGGTGCCAAATAATCACGCGGATGCGTCAAATCATCGGGGTTGAATCCGGGTAGACTGCGCCATTTTTCCGGCTTAAGATTCTTGTTACGTCCCGAGTAATAATGCGGTTCTAAAAAGATCGACATAATCGTTGGCTCTTATTGTGAGTGATGGTTTTTGATGATGGGTAAAGCAGCTTTTTTAAATTCTCCCAGTGGGATAGAGGCAACTTTCGAGAATTTCGTATTCAGCAGTTCTTTGATACTATCGCGCACAGCGCTTTCAACAAGGTGGAGCTTTATCCAGTCGTGAATTTCTAACTTGCTGGGCGAATGTAATTCCGGCAGTAGCGTTTCTAAAAAATTGCTCTGTTTGAGCAATGATTCCATTTGATTGCGCCACCGCCCAGCGCCTTTGGTAACAGGCAACCAACCAAGCATTGATTTTTTGCTGCTTTCGGTTGCATGGATCAGCAATAAAAAATGACTGGATGAATTGGAAGTTAACGCTAAGCTAGACCAGGCAGCAAGCATATCAACCAGAAATTTCTGATTCTCAGATTCATCACTGGGTAATTCACGAAAGAAAATGTAGCATTTATCTAGTTGGCTTAGGCGTACTTGGATTGCCGATTTTTCTGCATTGCACAGTAGTATTCGGGCTAATAATTCCCATAAATATTGCTCCGGCTGTTTTCCATCGACGATGCTTTTTTCAGTGTGTAACCGCTTAATCTCCGGTGTATGCGGAAAGTGACTGATTAAATCCTCTTGCAGTAAATAGGATAATTTGTATCGTGCATCCTCTGGGCATTCTTGCGATTCTCCTGAGATCAGAAAGCCATGTGTTTTTCGATCCCGATTATGCGAAATATGTGTAGCAAAATGGTTACGTTGCAATGTTCGGTTGATTTGGCCTACCTGATGTTCAGCATGATTAGAAGCTTGATGTGGCAACTTATTGGGTGAAGCAGAGGCTGTTACAGTTTTTGTGAAAACTGGTTGTGGCGTACCAGCGATACGCTGAATATTTGACAACAAACTGACTTTTGCTTCTTCCTCATCCTTGTCAACCAGATCGATATATACAATCGCTTTTAATAAACCTGTTAACTCAACAGGTCGAACTCTAACTGGAATGAGAAGCCGTCGCTCACCCATTGGATCTTGCGCAAACGCTGCCGCCCATTCGGGCGCCGTGAATTTGGCTTGCAAATAGTCAGGGGATAAAACTGCAATCGTTCGAGCTGCTTCGGTAGCTGCTTTTTGCATGGCCAAAACAAAGTTATCACCTGGGCCAAAATCCTCAGCTTGAATAATGGTGGTGTAACCGACACTTTTTAGTTGCCAATTAATCCATATCGCCATTTCTGCATCAGCTTTATTGTAACTGATAAAGAAATCTTTCATTATTACCCCAACCCCGGCCAATAATGACTATCCGGCAACGGCCGTTTCCCGAAAATCGCTTGTCCGACGCGAACTACCGTAGCACCTTCCTCGATCGCCAGTTCATAGTCTCCCGACATGCCCATTGAGAGTTCGTCGAATGACAAACCGGCCGGTGCTTCCTGACGCAGCATGGCTTGGATTCCGCGCATTTTGATGAAACATTCGCGCACCCGGTCGTGATCGGCAGAGAAAATCGCCAGTGTCATGAGACCTTTGATGCGCAACGAAGAGAATTTGGGCAATTCCATGACAAAAGCGCGCACATCTTCCGGTGCCAAGCCGAATTTGCTGGCTTCGCCGGAGCTGTTCACCTGCACATAGACGTCGATCGCGCGCCCTTCATTTTGCAGACGTTTGTCGAGTTCTTCGGCGACTTTTAAGCTGTCGAGTGCTTGGAATTCATTGGCAAAACGTGCCAGATACTTGGCTTTGTTGGTTTGCAGATGACCTATAATCGACCATTTGATATCCAGGTCCTTCATCACTTCGGATTTTTCACGCGCTTCCTGAATCTTGTTCTCGCCCATTTCGTGGCAGCCAGCGGCAAAGGCAATGCGCAATCTCTCGGCCGACACTGTTTTGGTGACAGGCAGGAGCCGCACACTGGCGGGATCACGCCCAACTCGCAGACAGGTGTCGACAATGCGTTGTTTAACCGTTGCAAGATTGGTTTTAATTTCGTTGAATTGCTGCTCTTCGTTGAGTTCCAAAGTATTCTCCTGATCCATTGCGCTTAAGTTTCTAATCGCTTAGTTGCCTGATGAAAAACCATTTTCCAATGATTCCCTTGATGTTGCCAGATCGAGGTTCTGATCGATCCCTTGCTGGTGCTGCTCGGGTCATTGCATTTTTTTGCAAAATAGACAGCCATTATCAAGCCATCTGTTAACGCTTTGATTCTAAAATCCGCTAGCGACCATTGAATAGCGTTATCCTTATTCAACAGCCAATTGACCACGTCAACTCTTTGACTGACTTTTCCATCGCTGCCGATCTCTTCAAAGCTATCCGATAACCAGTCGTCTATCAAGGAGGGATTTGCTCGCCAGTCCGTTTGCAATAGTTCGAGCTCCCGTTGTTTGATATGTTTCGCGATACCTTGCAATTCCATACAAAGGTTACCGGTTATTTAACCCGCATTCCGGGTTGAGCGCCTGCGTCGGGAGAAAGAATGAATAATTCGCCCGGATTGCCGCCACCGGCTGCCAGTACCATGCCTTCCGATAGCCCGAATTTCATTTGGCGCGGAGCGAGATTCGCAACCATCACTGTGTAGCGCCCTTTTAATTGTTCCGGGTCATACGCCGATTTGATACCGGCAAAAACCGTGCGCTGTTCATTACCAATATCCAGCGTCAATTTCAGTAATTTGTCTGCCCCCGGCACATGCTCGGCATTGACGATTTTTGCCACGCGTAAATCGATCTTGCTGAAGTCATCGATGGAAATCGTATCGGCAACCGGTGTCACAGCGTGTTGCTGTTTTTCTGCATGCCGTGCAGGAGAATCAGCTTGAGTGACGGGTGTTAGGCTTTGCGTATTGGCTGCGATCAATGCATCAATTTGTTTGGCGTCAATGCGTGTCATCAAATGCTGATAAACATGGATTGTGTGCCCGGCAGGCAATAACAAATCCGAAACTGGTTGCCCTTCCCGCAGCTCAGGCCAAGCCAACGATTCACAATTGAGAAAGTGCTCAATTTGCTTCACCGTTTCCGGCAAGATGGGTTTCAGGTAACGCGACAGCACATAGAAAAGTTGTATACCCAGGCTACAGACTCGCTGTAACTCTTCTCCACGATCGGGATTCTTGGCGATTTCCCACGGCGCCAGTTCGTGAATCATTTCATTCGCTTCGTCGGCAAATTTCATGATTTGGCGAATCGCAGATGAAAATTCTCTTTCTTCAAACGCTTTCTCAATGGAATCGGGCCGCCAGGTAGCAAAACGTTCATTCACCAAAACTTGCAATTGTTGATACTGCGCACCATCCGCGAGTTTGCCGTCAAACCGTTTGCTAATGAAACCGGCGCAGCGGCTGGCGATATTTATAAATTTTCCGACCAAATCGGAATTGACCCGCGCAACAAAATCTTCCAGGTTCAGGTCAATATCTTCCAGCGTGCTGTTAAGCTTGGCTGCGTAGTAATAGCGTAGCCATTCCGGATTTAGTCCCTGTTTCAGATAACTTTCCGCGGTGATGAATGTGCCGCGGGATTTACTCATTTTTTCACCGTTCACAGTGAGGAAGCCATGGGCGAAAATCTTCGTGGGTGTCCGGTAACCCGAATTTTCCAGCATCGCAGGCCAAAATAAAGCATGGAAATACAAAATATCCTTGCCGATAAAATGATACAGCTCGGTATCCGATGGTTGCTGCCAAAATTCGTCAAAATCGATGTGCTCGCGAACGCACAAATTCTTGAAGCTGCCCATATAACCAACCGGCGCATCCAGCCAGACATAAAAATACTTACCCGGCGCATCGGGTATTTCAAAGCCAAAATAAGGTGCATCCCGCGAAATATCCCAATCGGACAGTTTGTTCTCCCCTGCTTCGCCCAGCCATTCACGCATTTTATTCGCTGCTTCCGGCTGCAAATGATCGGCTTCGCGGGTCCAGCGCCGCAAAAAATCCGCACAGCGCGAATCGGACAAGCTAAAAAAATAATGTTCCGATGATTTCTTGACTGGCTTGGCACCGGATACGGCTGAATAGGGATTTTTGAGTTCGGTTGGCGTGTAGGCCGCGCCACAGGCTTCACAGGAATCACCATACTGATCTTTGGCGCCGCACTTCGGGCACTCCCCTTTGACAAACCGGTCGGGCAAAAACATGTTTTTAACCGGATCATACAGTTGCTCGATGCCGCGTATTGCGATCAATCCGGCAGCCTTGAGTTTGCCGTAAATGACTTCGGAAAAATGACGCGTTTCAGTTGAATGCGTACTGTAATAGTTATCAAACTGGATATGAAAACCGGTGAAATCTGCCGAATGCTCATCGTGTACGCGCGCGATCAATGCTTCTGGTGTTATGGCCTCTTTTTCCGCACGCAACATGATCGGTGTGCCATGCGTATCGTCCGCGCACACATAATAAACCGTATGCCCGCGCATTTTCTGAAATCGCACCCAGATATCGGTTTGAATATATTCCACCAAATGACCCAAATGGATGCTGCCATTGGCATAAGGCAGCGCAGAGGTAACCAGAATTTTTCGCTTGTTCATTAACTCTCAAGAAATCAGATTAGATAAAGACGAATTGTAACAAACTGTGTGGGCATTCCTGATATTTGTTACCATCCCCTTATTAAATTATTAACCATTAATTGGCTGTAAAAGGAGTTTGTAGTGACTATTTCTGAGCAACAAATACAATCTGTACTCAAGCAAGTGATTGATCCCACAACGGGCAAGGATTACATGACTGCGCAAACAATACGCAATATACAGATTGACCAAAGCAATGTATCCCTCGAAATCGAGCTGGGTTACCCGGCGAACAGTGTCAGGGATACCATCCAAAAACAAATTGTCGATGCGTTGAAATCAATACCGGGGATTGGAAATGTCCAAGTCGCAGTTAGCAGCAAAATTATTCCGCACAGCGTACAAAAGGGCGTCAAGCTGATTCCCGGTGTTAAAAATATCATTGCAGTGGCCTCCGGCAAGGGCGGGGTCGGTAAATCGGCGACAGCGGTTAACTTGGCGCTGGCATTGGCAGCGGAAGGCGCATCGGTGGGGATTCTGGATGCGGATATTTACGGTCCATCACAACCGCAGATGCTGGGAATCACAAGCCACCCGGAATCGCTCGATGGCAAAACCATGGAACCGGTTCTGGCGCATGGTATCCAAGCGATGTCCATTGGCTTGTTAATTGATGTCGAAACGCCGATGGTTTGGCGTGGTCCGATGGTTACGCAGGCTTTGCAACAGTTGCTCAATGATACCAATTGGAAAGATCTGGATTATTTGATTGTGGATTTACCACCGGGCACCGGTGACATCCAGCTTACGCTTGCACAAAAAATACCCGTAACTGGCGCTGTCATTGTTACTACACCACAAGATATCGCTTTACTCGATGCGCGCAAAGGATTGAAAATGTTCGAAAAAGTTGGAATTCCAATTTTTGGCATTGTGGAAAACATGAGCACACACACCTGTTCTCAATGCGGACACACAGAACCAATATTTGGAACCGGCGGCGGGGAAAGGATGTGCCAGGACTATAATGTGGAGTTCTTGGGGGCGTTACCCCTCGATATCAAAATTCGCGAACATACGGATATGGGTAAACCCAGCGTGGTCGCCGAACCTGACGGTAAAATAGCCGATATCTATCGGCTGATTGCACGGCGAATAGCCGTTAAAGTGGCTGCGTCCGCTGAAGATCACTCAGGACTATTCGCCAAGATCATAATGGAAGATAACTAGAAAAGGCTAAGGAATGACGATTAAATCAGATAAGTGGATACGCCACATGGCGCAAACCTATGGCATGATCGAACCCTTCGAGCCCGATCAGATCCGTCAGAAAAATGATCAACGGATTGTTTCCTATGGCACTTCAAGCTATGGTTACGATATCCGTTGCTCGGATGAATTTAAGTTATTTACCAATATCAATTCCACCATCGTCGATCCGAAGAATTTTGACTCCAATTCATTTGTTGATGTCCAAAGTGATGTGTGCATTATTCCACCCAATTCTTTTGCGTTGGCCCGAACCGTTGAGTATTTCCGCATCCCGCGCAATGTGCTGACAATCTGTTTGGGCAAATCAACCTATGCCCGCTGCGGCATTATTGTCAATGTCACCCCATTTGAGCCGGAATGGGAAGGGTACGTCACTCTGGAATTTTCTAACACAACCCCCCTGCCCGCTAAAATTTATGCCAACGAGGGCGTCGCACAAGTTATTTTCTTTGAATCAGATGAAGTCTGCGAAACTTCTTACAAAGATCGCGGTGGTAAATACCAAGGCCAGCAGGGTGTCACATTGCCAAAAATATAAAGTGTGTCAGTCACAACTGATGTGGATGTGTGGGACTCTTTTATGATGTTGCTACGCGAAAGTTTAAAACGAATCAGACGACTTTACGTTCTTTTAATGCTTATTCAATTTTCTGCAGCTTTTTCTGCGGAAGCGCAAACACGAATCTCCTTACCCCATACCGGGTTCATGCCGGAAGACATTGCTGTCATCGTCAATGATGACGATCCCTTATCACGGCAAATTGGCAGCTACTACCAGAAAGCACGACGTATCCCTGAAAGCAACATGATTCATCTGCGCTTTTCATCCGAACGCAGTGCGATGACACCGAAAGAATTTCAACAACTGAAAGCAACGATTGATCAGCTTACCCCTGATCACGTACAAGCTTACGCGGTTGCTTGGACCAGCCCCTACCGAGTGGGTTGTATGTCTTTGTCTTCCGCATTGGCATTGGGTTTCGATAAAAAATATTGTTCCACAGAATGCGCACCGACAGCGCTTAGCCCTTATTTCAATACGCAAAGCCAGTATCCAGCCATTGATTATAAACTTCGGCCTGCCATGATGCTGGCAGGGACCTCTTTTGAACATGTCAAGGCATTGATAGACCGGGGCATTGCTTCCGATCACAGTTTTCCAAATGGTCAAGCCTATTTACTCAGCACTTCGGACAAAGCGCGGAATAATCGCGCAATGAGTTATGCACAGACCGCAAAGGATCTGGCCGGTGTTTTTCCTCTACAGATACTTGAAACCAATTTCATTTCTGATCATCAAGATGTTCTTTTTTACTTTACCGGATTGATTGAAGTACCCATGCTGGAGACACTTGGTTTTCTACCCGGCGCATTAGCGGATCATTTAACATCTGCCGGCGGCATGCTGACCGATTCTTCGCAAATGAGCAGTTTGCGTTGGCTGGAAGCTGGTGCCACCGCGAGTTATGGGACAGTTGTTGAGCCTTGCAGCTATCCACAAAAATTTCCTTCCCCCGCGGTTGCCATGTTTCATTATGCACTGGGTGCAACTGCCATTGAAGCTTATTGGAAAAGTGTAGCCTGGCCGGGACAAGGCGTATTCATCGGTGAACCACTGGCTAAACCATTTGCTCCGTTATTGCGGAAAATCAACCCCGGTCGCTATGAATTGACGATTTTCTCACCCCGCTCAGGACAGATGAGAATTGAGAAATCACTTTCTGCCGCTGGGCCATTCAAACTTCATTCGAGGCAACAGTCAATCCGCCGAGGAAAGAATCTTATTCATTTCAGGTTTAATGAAAAGACAGATGGTTATTTGAAGTTGCAGTGGAATTAATTAATCTTCAGAAAATACCCTAATCTGAAGAATAAAATAGACCCTATATCATGGTGTTGAAACCGGTCATTCATTAAAAAAGAATTGCCTAAACTTTTTTGAAAAATATCCGTCAAACCCAGCACAAAAATAAGCTATATAATATGTTGTTTTACAATGATTAATTTGTACAAAATAAGCATTAATTTTCATATAAAAAAACACTTGATTTACCTGAAATGCAGACTATAATGCGTGCAAATTCAAAACAAGCTCACTTACCGATAAGGAGGTCATCATGAAAAGTATCAAGAACTTTTTTGCTGCAGTTGATTTAGTCAATGTTCATATTCCTGTGACGTAGCCATTTTTAAAGGAAGACACTCATGCATATATTTCCCTCTACACTTCAGAAATCCGATCAATCTGAAGTCCTGTTTGACACCCATCCTGAAGATAGTCTGAATTTTAAGCACGTTCAGAATGAACTGAAGAAAGGCTATCAACGCCCTTTTTTACTGATTGACCGCAACATTGTCCGGCAAAAAACACGGCGCTTTCAAGCTGCCATGCCACGAGTCCATCCGCATTATGCAGTTAAAGCCAATCCCGATGAGCGTGTATTGAAAACACTCATTGAAGAAGGCGCTGGCTTTGAGATTGCCTCTATAGCAGAGCTTGATTTGTTAATGAAGCTGGGTGTATCTGCTGCTGAAATATTTTATAGCAACCCGATGAAATCCCGGGCTTATCTCGAATACGCTGCAGAAAAAGGCGTTGAATGGTATGTGCTAGACAGCATTGAAGAATTGCGCAAGATCGTCAGCGTCAAACCCGATGCCAAGATGTATTTACGCATCGACACACCGAATATCGGTAGTGACTGGCCATTAGCGGGAAAATTCGGAACGCACCTTGCCGACATTAATGAAATCATTCAAGAAGCGGTCAAGCTTAATGCAGACCTGGCTGGCGTTACATTTCATGTGGGTTCACAGTGCCGTAACCCACAGAATTGGCGGGTAGGAATTGAACGTGCCAAAAAAGTTTTTGCTGATATGAAACATGCAGGCTTAAATCCTCGGTTGCTTAATATTGGTGGCGGCTATCCGGTTCGTCATATTAAACCCATTCCTTCGATTGAAATCATTGCTGAAGTCATCAACGATGCCATTGCTGATTTACCGGACAATATCCGTATCATGGCAGAGCCTGGCCGTTATTTGGTATCCGATTCAGCTTATTTTGTTTGTCGAGTGGTGGGCACAGCAACCCGTAATGGAAAACGATGGATGTATTGGGATGCAGGCATGTTTGGCGGTGTCATAGAAATTACTGAAGGGTTACGTTATGAAATCTTGACTGATCGAAAAGGTAACGATATTCCCTGGTCTGTTGCTGGTCCAACTTGTGACTCAGTCGACATTCTGATGCATGATCTCATGCTACCTAACGACATGCAGGAAGGTGATTTCATTTATATACCCAACGCGGGTGCCTATACGACTGCTTACGCCAGTAATTTTAATGGGTTTCCTTTACCCGATGTGAAAGTGATATAAATATCCGGTATTAATGGCCCATCAATTAACAGTCCTAAATAAAAAATGGTGAAGTAGCTTCAGTGCGCTTCACCATTTTTCCCATTAACAGTGCAAAATCCGTCAAAACAACAGTTAAATCGCACTTACCTTACGGTCAAGGATGACAAAATGGTATTCCAGATTGGTGTCGTTTTCTGAAATATGCTTATCGCGCTGCGTTTCCTCCCACTCGCTAGGATCAAGCTCAGGAAAGTAGGCATCACCCTCAAAATCTCTCTGAATCTCCGTAATATATATGCGCTGACAAATCTTAAGGGTTTGCCGGTAAAGTTCTTCGCCCCCAATGATAAAATTCTCACCATTGATCGGTCTGGTTCTCTCGCATATCAGAAGCGCATCGTCAATGGAGTTAACCACAGTCGCTCCCGGCACTTCATATCCTGTCTGACGCGTGACAATAATATTCGCTCTGCCCGGCAGAGGCTTACCAATAGATTCATATGTTTTACGTCCCATCACAATAGTTTGTTCCATCGTCAGGAACTTGAAATGCTTCAAGTCGGCTGGTAAATGCCACGGTAATTTATTATTCCTGCCGATCACCCGATTTCTCGCCATTGCAACCAATATGGATAAGCGAGGTGACGTCATACAGCTACTGGTGCCTTGATAGCCGGATAAGGATCATAATTTTCCAAAGTAAAATCCTCATAGTTAAAATCCAATATCTCGCTGATATCTTGATTTAATTGCATAACCGGCAATGACCGCGGCTCACGCTTTAACTGCTCGTGTGCTTGATCAAGATGATTCAGATATAGATGTGCATCACCTAAGGTATGCACAAAGTCCCCCGCTTCAAGGTTGCAGACTTGCGCAATCATTAAAGTAAGCAATGCGTACGATGCGATATTAAAAGGCACGCCGAGAAAAATATCAGCACTGCGTTGATAAAGCTGACACGATAATCGATTGTCCGCCACATAAAACTGAAAGAATGCATGGCATGGAGGTAATCGCATTTTATGCAGATCCCCTACATTCCATGAAGAAACAAGCATACGCCGTGAATCAGGTGTATTTTTTATCTGCTCAATAACTAGCTTAAGTTGATCGATATGTTGACCATCTGCTGCTGTCCAGGATCGCCATTGATGACCATAGATTGGCCCAAGATCACCGTTCGTATCAGCCCACTCGTCCCATATGGATACACCTTTCTCGTGAAGATAGCCGATATTTGTATTGCCTTGCAAGAACCACAATAATTCGTGGATAATAGATTTCAAATGGCACTTCTTGGTTGTCACTAATGGGAAACCATCGGCTAAGTTAAAACGCATTTGATAGCCAAAAACTGAGAGTGTGCCGGTACCCGTTCGATCTGATTTTTGATGCCCATGATTCATAACATACTGCATTAGCTCAAGATATTGGCGCATTCTTAGTTGATACTCCTCATTAGAATCAGAATAAAGTCCATTCGCTACAGGCTATCTCAGCCGTAATGCGTATAAGGCGTATATAATAACAAGATTATCAATAACCATCTTTATGCAATGACGTCCGGTATTGTCATTCAAAAAATAATATTCAACAGGAAAGCTTTCAATGCTGGCATCACTTTTCCAAAATATATCACCTATCGATCAATCTATTGAAGCATCACATATTCTCGTAATACTCCCCAAATTAGAAAAAATCCCCAAGAAGTTCGATATCACTGGTGAAGAGCCGCTGAGAAAGTTGCTGTTGCGACGTGGAATGCAATTGACTGATCTAAGTGATACGCCAGTGAGTGCGAATCTTGAGAAGGGCGAATTATGTGCTTGGGTCATGCTAGATACAAGCAAGACCGTGTTCGATCAACAAACCTGCGTGCGGAAAGCACTTAAATTGCTTCTGTCAGAGAACCCTTCCGAATTACATATTAATGTCTATGGCACGAGTCAACAACGAAGAGATTTTTCTGAATTAGCCGTCTACGCCACCTGGGTCAATGGCGCCGCCCTTCCCGTACGTAAAAGTAAACCAGTTAGAAAACCGCTGGATAAAATTTATTTATATGGTTATAAAGATAATGATAGCTTTACCCTGCAACGCGCACTGGCTGAGGGAAATTTATTAGCGCGTGGCTTAACCGCATTGCCAGCAAACGAACTAACACCGAAAACCTATCGCCAGCAAATTAAGAAACTGGCTGAGAATGAAGGCTGGAAATATCAGGAATATGATTTAAACAAACTAAAGGAAATTGGCGCAGGCGCTTTTGTTGCTGTTGCACAAGGCAGTGATTCCGAAGATGCTGTCATTGTTCATCTGCAACATCACTGTAAACAACATGCGCAGAATAAAAATGTTGCCATTGTCGGCAAAGGTATCTGTTTTGATACCGGTGGCCATAATTTAAAACCAGCCCGGCATATGCAGGGCATGCACGAGGACATGAATGGTTCTGCTGTCGCACTGGGTATTCTGCTTGCTGCCACGCGGGCTGAGATCCCAATTAGAATTGACTGTTGGCTCGCGATAGCAGAGAACCATATCAGTCCACGCGCTTATAAGCAGAATGACATCATTTCAGCACTGAGTGGACTGTCAATTGAAATAGTCCACACCGATGCTGAAGGGCGTATGGTTCTTGCAGATACCTTAACATTGGCGAGTAAATTAAAACCAGATCTGATCATCGACTTCGCTACTCTAACCGGCAGCATGAAAACCGCTCTGGGATCACGTTATAGTGGTATCTTTAGTAATCGTGACGATCTGTCCCAAAAAGCTGTCTCTGCCGGCAAAAGAAGCGGTGAACGTGTTTGTCTTTTTCCAATGGACGTTGATTATGAAGAAAGTCTTGAAAGCAATGTTGCAGATATCAAACAATGTGAGATAGGCGGAGAATTCGATCATATTCTCGCCGCATGTTTTCTGCGACGATTTGTTAACGATACACCCTGGCTGCACATGGATTTATCTGCCAGTAGTCATAAAGATGGCTTGGGCGCTGTGGACAGTGAAATCACCGGATTCGGTGTCAGTTGGGCTGTCGAATTTCTGAGAACCGTCTGAACAGGTAAAGTGTTTGTTGCAGTTAACTTCTTACAATCACCAATTTCTGGCCAATGGATAGATTCTCATCACTATCATTCCATGATTTAATTTGATCAACGGTTGTACCATAACGCTTTGCAATCTCATACAAAGTATCGCCTTTTTTTACGACATAAACATTCGACTGATAATTTTGTAACTGTTTCTTCTTTCGTGCAATATCATCGGCCCTATTCTCAGCCACATCATGCGGAACCAATATTTTCTGCCCAAGCGTGATATTTTTATGTCTGGCAATTCCGTTAATTGCCTTTAATTGCTTTACGGTAGTACGATGTCTGGCTGCAATTTCATTTATATTCTCACCTTTCTTGACGCGATAGATCTGCCATGACACTCGCGGATCTTGATAAGTTTCCAGATTTCTTAAGAAGATCTCTTTATTGATTTTCGGTAATAATAAAGTACGGGGTGCATCAGACACTTTAATGACATAGCGATTATAGGCCGGATTTAAGGCATTAAATTCAACCTCGGAAATGTTTGCTAGGCGGGTAACTAATGAGATATCAATCGGTTCATGTATTTTGATTTGGTCAAAATACGGTCGATTCGCTATGGGTCGAATTTGTACACCATATTTTTTAGAATTAACAATGATATCTTTAACCGCCAACAGCTTATATACGTAGTGCTTTGCATCAATAGGCAGATTTAAATCATAAAAATTTTCTGATCTGCCTTTATGAATATTCCTAGATAATGCTTTACTTACTGCACCTTCACCTAAATTGTATGCCGCAATGGCCAACTTCCAATTATCAAATTTCTGATAAAGATATTGAAGATAATCAAGAGCCGCCTGAGTTGATGCAATAATGTCACGGCGATCGTCATGCCAAACGTTTTGTACTAACCCAAAGATTCGTCCTGTTTCTGGTTGAAATTGCCACAAACCGGCAGTTCGGCTATTAGACTTAATCAGAGGATTGTAAGTACTTTCAATGACCGGGATCAACGCAATTTCCATCGGCATGCCTCGGCGTTCTACTTCCTCCACAATATAAAAAAGATACCGTTCGCTGTTCGCAATAATACGATTAAACAATTCCGGATTCTGCGAATAGGAAGCACCTATTCTATGAATTATTTTATTATCGGGCGGTAGTGCCAGTGCAAAACCGTTTTGTAAGCGACCCCACAAATTTGTATGATACTGAATCTTGTCTTGTACTAATTTCTCCGCAAATGCATCCAACGATATAAATGCACAAGTCCAGAAAAGTAGTGATATCAGTAAAACAAAAAGACTATTTCTTTTTAAAATCATTTATATATACTATTTTTATATCCATACCGTCTGACAGGATATATAAATTTTTGATCTTTGCAAACTATTTTTTACATAAAAAAATATATAAATTCATTAAATGAATTATATTATCATCATGTTATATAATATACTTCAAGCAATGAATTAAGAATCATTCTCGAATATTCGACTGGCTATTGAATTCTTGAAGTAAAACTGTTGGTTTTGGCTGCCACCCTGCTTTTCGATAATCAACTGTAACGTTGGTGAAAATTCCGCCACGTACGTAAAAGCGTGCGATTAATCGAATATATCTTGGCTTTAAAGCTGCAACGAAATCATCGAGAATTTTGTTAGTAACCGCTTCATGAAATACCCCCTCGTCTCGGTATGACCAGATATAAAGCTTGAGGCTTTTCAGCTCAACACATTTTTTATCTGGAATATAATCCAGTATTAAGGTTGCAAAATCAGGCTGCCCCGTTTTGGGGCACAAACAGGTAAATTCAGGAATTTCCATATGGATATGATAATCCCGGTCTACAAATGGATTCGGAAATGTCTCAAGCTTCTTCTTAGGTTTACTGGTCATTCTTCATGCTCATGTTTAAATTAATTCAGTTACAATAAATAGTTTGCGCTATGCGCTTCCTCTATTATAACTGCCTTATCTCATAAACAAAAAATTGCGCTTAGCCCATATCAAACTCGCCGGCTTCAAATCATTCGTCGACCCAACTGTAATTTCTGTTTCCCAAGATCTAGTAGGTATCGTGGGTCCCAATGGTTGTGGAAAATCAAATATTATTGATGCGGTACGATGGGTTCTGGGTGAATCCAAAGCATCTGCTTTACGAGGAGACTCGATGCAAGATGTTATTTTCGCTGGATCAGATAACCGGAAAGCTGTTGGGCGCGCCAGTGTTGAAATAGTATTCGACAATCACTTAAGCAAAATAACCGGGCAATGGTCTAGTTATTCAGAAATCGCTATTAAACGCGTGCTTCAGCGCGATGGTATCTCAAGTTATTATATTAATAACCTGCAAGCACGTCGACGTGATATTTACGATCTTTTCCTGGGCACTGGAGTCGGAGGTCGAGGTTATGCAATTATTGAGCAAGGCATGATCTCACGGATTATTGAGGCGAAACCACAAGAATTAAGAAGTTTTCTGGAGGAAGCCGCAGGAATCTCCCAATATCGGGAAAGAAGACAGGAAACTTTCTTACATCTTGTAGAAACTCGGAAAAATCTCACTCGCTTAGAAGATATTTGTCAGGAATTAAAATCTCAGCTGCAACATCTCGAAACTCAGGCAAAAATCGCTCAGCAATATCAATCATTGCAAGAAAAATTGCAGAGATCACAGTCTATATTGTGGCTACAGCGGAGAACCGAGGCAATTGATCAACGAGCGCATGCAGAAAATGAAATTCAAGTACTTGAAACCGAATTGAAGATTGTGCTAACGAATCAACATAATGCAGAAAGAGAATATGAAAAAACCCGAATAAAAGAATATACCGTCAATGACAAACTGCTCCAATTACAAGGACAATTATATGCTACCGATGCTGAAATAGGACGCCTGAAGCAAGAGATAAATTACCTGAGAAACACAATTGACCGTTTAACACACCAAATTCAGGAAGCTGAAAATCAGCTGGAAAGAAACAATGAATTAAGAAAAGTTAAATTAGAAAACCTAGCGCATTGGCGTCAGGAAAGAACGAAAGCGGAATTGAATCATCAACAAAGTATCATTAAGAATGATGAAGGAAGCAAAAAACTTCCTATCATTGAAGCGAACTCTCTCGCTTACCAATCAAAATTAAACAAATGTCGGCACAATCTTCTTTTAACCGAACAGGCTAATCAACTTGAATACAGCCACATTTCCCATGCCGAAAAAAATATCCAGCAGCTTGAAGCGCGATATACCCGTTTATTGAAGGAGAAAAGTGAACTTATATCCATTGATCCATCCAGATTAACTGAACAACAGTTAGAAATGGATCAAGCAGAATATGCATTGAATGAAGAAAACCGAAAATATCAGGATATAGAAAATCAATTAGTAGCAGCAACCCAGTTTAAACAGCAAATAACCAACAAAATTCAAGAACTGCAACATACATTATCGCAGGCAACAGCCCACTTTAACGCATTGCAGAATCTACAACAAAAACTGGAAAACAGTCAGGATTTAACTGCTTGGCTAAGCAAACGGCAATTGGATGTTTTACCTCGTTTATGGCAAAAAATAAAAATCCAGCCCGAATGGGAAAATGCTTTGGAAGCAGTTTTGCGCGAGTGTCTCAATAGTATCGAATTTGAGCAATTGGATAGTATCCGGAACTGGATTGATGAGGTACCGCCTGGGAAGTGGACCATTTTTGAACAAACCCGAGCAACCGCAGATACTGAGCATCAATCAATAATTAACCACATAAACTGTAGAAGACTGCTTGATTATGTCATAGCAAATCAGCGCGAAACCCAATCTGTGCTAGAGGACTGGTTAAGCATGGTTTATGTGATAGATGACGTTCAAACGGGTCTCAACAAAAGATCCATGTTAAACTCAGGAGAAATACTGGTAACACGGCAAGGGCATATAATTACGCGCAATAGTTTCACTTTTTATGCACCTGATTCTCAATTACACGGTGTTTTGTCCAGACAACAAGAGCTTGTCAATATACAAAAAGAAACTGATCAGATTGAGTCTCAACTTCATCATCAACATGGATTTCTAGCAAAAGCTGAACAACAGTGTGCTGAATTTAATCGTACCATCCAGATAATTAAAGGGAATAGCAAACAGATACAACAGCATTGGCATCAGTTACAACTTGAAACAGTAAAGCTTTCACAGATTAATGAGCGTAGCGTTCATCGCAATGACCAGATCAGCACTGAATTGATTGAAATTAAGCAGGCACTCGCCAACGAGGTTTCTTTACAAGAATCAGCGAAAGCAAGAGTAACAAAAAATCTGGCGCAAATTGATACGCTTAAAGAAAATGTACAGCAGGCTCAGCTAGCTTGGGAGACAGCCGATCGTTTACTCGCCAGTCAACGGCAGGACATACAGCAATCAACAAAGGAAATGCAGGAGATTGCATTTCATGTCAAGACTTGCCAAAGTAAAATCAATGAAATTGAACTTAGCGTAAAATCTATCGATGATGATTTACAAAAATTAACAGGGAATCATGCCGATTTGCTCAAAGAAAAAGATGGTTTTGATGAAACTCCCTTCAATAAACAATTAGAGGCTGCCCAGATACACCGAAAATCGATTGAACAATCAACCTCACAGGCGCGTCAAGAAGTCGATGATACCGCACGCTATTTACGTGAAATTGAAAATACCCGCATAGTATCAGAACAGAAATCGCATCTATTACGAGACGCCATCAATCAAACCCGACTCAAGGAACAAGCAGCCAATATTGCAATTAGCCAATTTGATGAACTGATCAGTAATGCGAACGTCGACACGAAACAATTGTTACCATTATCAGGGGAAAAAGATATCGCTGCATTACAATCAGAGATTCATAAAGCTAATGCGGCGATTGCCACGTTAGGAACTGTAAATCTTGCTGCATTAGATGAGCTGGAGATTGCTCGCGCACGTGAAACTAGTTTACTTAATCAATTACAAGATATCAATGCAGCCATTACAACTCTGGAGAATGCTATTCAGCAAATAGATCGAGAAACTCAATTGCGTTTGCAAGAAACTTTTACATTGATAAATACTTATTTAGGCGAGATTTTTCCGGTTATCTTTACCGGCGGGAAAGCCCGGCTTGAATTTTGTAACGATAAGGTGCCGGATGACGGTTTATTATTGATGGCGCAGCCGCCAGGGAAAAAGAACAATTCTATTCATTTATTATCGGGGGGAGAGAAAGCCCTCACTGCATTGGCGCTGATCTTTTCTTTATTCCGGTTAAATCCCGCGCCATTTTGCTTGCTGGATGAAGTGGATGCACCGCTCGATGATAGCAACACAGGACGTTTTTGTGAGTTAGTAAAAAATATGACGCAACAAACCCAATTCCTGTTTATTAGCCATAATAAAATAACCATGGGGATGGCACAACGATTAATAGGCGTTACAATGCAAGAACAAGGGGTATCAAGAATTGTGGCTGTTGATCTCGCTGATGCCATTAAATTGGGAAAGCGGATTGAGCAACCTGTTATCTAGTGATTGTAGTTCAACGTATAAAACTGACATAATCTGATATCTGTGCTTTGCATAACGGTATTTTTAGGAGATAGCAAGGAGGTATTATGGAGATATTGAATATGAGTGACTTGCAAATAAGTTTGATTATCATTGGCATAATAGTTATCGCCGGTGTTGCTGTCTTCAATTGGCTACAACAATTGCGTTACCGGCGTAAAGTACAAGCCGCGTTTGATCACAAACACGATGATATTCTTTTAGATACTCATAATTCTGAAGAAAACTTTCAACGTATTGAACCAAAATTCAATAAAACGCCACCAGATATACCACTCGACCCTTTTATTCAAACCGAATTACCCCCCATTGAATCCAAGAAATCACCGGCAAGACCACCAGCCAACACCCTTGTCAATATTTCAACCAGTGCCGTTACAAATTCATCTACCATCTCACCCATTCTAGATTACGACAGTAATACAAATTACGTTGCCAATGTTCGATCAGAATCGGTTATTGCCAATACCTATATCGCCAAACTGCTGCAGAGAAAATTTGACTTCGGGAAACCTATTTACTGGTTGGGTCAGCGCGATAGAAATGATTTTTGGGAAGAAATCACCAATGAATCCAATGTTGACAGTGATGGCTACAATCATTTGAAAGGCTGCTTGCAGCTTGCTGATAGAGCTGGCCCTATTAATGAAGTTAATTTATCCAAGTTCAGGGATCTGGTACTAGATTTTGCGTCACAAGTACATGCTACAGCAGAGTGCCCAGACATCGTCAGTACGCATGAAAAAGCCGTAATACTCGATAAATTCTGTGCTGAAGTGGATGTTATGATAGGCATTAATATCATTAGTAAAGATGACGGCGCATTTGTTGGCACAAAAATTCGTGCATTGGCAGAAGCCTCTGGATTCCGCCTCGAATCTGAAGGAATTTTCAAATATCGCGATGATAATAATAATGTATTGTTCACGCTCAACAATTATGAATCACCTCCATTCTTGCCCGATAACATAAAATCACTCACAACACACGGTGTAACGTTCCTGTTGGATGTTCCGAGAGTTGCTCATGGAGAAAGGGTGTTTGACCAAATGACACACTTGGCGAAGATTTTCTCCAATACGCTTGGCGGGATTATGGTCGATGATAATCGGGTTCCATTAAGTGATAGCGGAATCCTTAGAAGTAAACAACAATTAATAGAGATACAAACTTCGATGAAAAAGAATCATATTAATGCAGGTAGCCCAAGTGCTTTGAGGTTGTTTGTATAAAAAACTTTCACTAAAAAATTAAAGATAAATACTTAAGCATCCGTAATCGCTATCAGGACAACAAGCCGTTTCCATAAATTTATTTTTTAACAAGTTGTTAGGAGATATTGTTTAGTAGAAATTGTAGAATTCTAGGATATGTGTATGATAATTAGATAAATTCTTCAATAGAACTAATTTTAAATCGCAGTAGCACGTTTTAATTAGATGATTAATTATTATAATAACCTCTTCTTTGATAAAGTGATAACAATGAATCAATCTTCGAATACAGGACAATCTTTCTCACCCATTGAAGTCAAGCTTGAGTCAGGGAAAGACTACTATTGGTGCACTTGCGGCCGGAGCAAATCCCAGCCTTTTTGCGATGGTTCACATAAAAATACCGAATTCACACCCCAAAAATTTAGCGTTAGTGAGAATAAAACGGCTTGGTTATGTACTTGCAAGAAAACTAGCAATGCTCCTTTTTGTGATGGTACTCATCTCAAATTGTAAAAAGCATACAGGCACTGTACTTTCATAAAAGAAAACAAGCATCGCTAGAGCGATCAAGTACTGAGGCACGTCAACAGAATTTAAAATTTGGTTACTCATTAGCCTTTTAATAGTTCAGAAAGTAGTGTCTCTATGGAAACAGAACTGAAATCTTTAGAAGAAAAAGTTTTTCTGCTTTTACGCTTGTATCAGGATACTCGCGTAGAAAATAAAAAGTTACGTGAAGAACTTGCAGACACGCACGCTCAATGTGAAAAATTAAATGAAAAAATACATGTTGCAGCTAGTCGGCTCGAGACACTACTTTTAAATATGCCAGATAATGAACAATAAATCGCTGAATCTTGATATCATGGGGCGCGAATTTTGTGTTATTTGCCCAGACGAAGAACGAGAAGAAATTCAACTTTCGGCTGCTTATTTAGACAGAAAGATTCAAGAAATCAAAGCAGAGGGGAAAGTTATTGATTCTGATCGTATTGCAATTATTGCAGCACTGAGCATCACGCATGAATTACTCATGCTACGTAATGGAACTGGCTTTGACATGAATGAATTTAGGCGTAGAATTAACTCGTTAATGAAGAAAGTTGATGAAGTAATGATCAAGACAGAAAGTTAGAATTGTTGTACAAATAAAGTTAATCCCTGCGGTGTTTGTTAAGATCTATATTCTTTGAACCAAGTATTAGAAAATGGTTGTGGACTTTAGTGATACTGTTGTGCGCACCGATATACTGGATGTGCCTGATGTATCCGTGAAGCAACCGCCTTGGACCTCATGGTTCAAGATGAAGATCTGACGGCATACGTGGGGAGCTATCACAGGACAAGAAATGTTTAGTAAACGTTTCTTGTCCTTTTAGTTTTTTGCTTACTACTTGAATTGCACATGCGACAAGGCATCAAGGCTCCTCTCACCTCCTTTCATAAAACATTTTTGTTTGATATTGGCCGTGTTCTACTCGATTTTGATTTTGAATCATCCCTGCTAAAATTGATACCCGAAAGGATTAATAATCACAAAGAGCGGATTCTACAAGTACTTGAGCAGAAAGATGCATTAGAAGCCGGATTAATCGACCCGGAAAGCTATGCGAATTGGGCACTGAAGATTTTCGAAAGTGATGCCACACTGCCACAGTTTTATCAAGCCTGGCAACAAATTTTCACCGCAAATGAACCCATGTGGCGCTGTGTTCGGCAACTTGCCAGCAGTAATCACTCATTAATTCTGATTTCAAATATCAATGCAATCCACTGCCCCTGGATATTTACTGCATACCCTGAATTTTCTTACTTTAAACATAAAATATTATCATTTAAAGTCGGTTTTCTTAAACCAGAATTTGCAATCTATCAATACGCAATCAAAACGTATCAGCTTAATCCAGTTTCAACCATTTACATTGATGATCAGCCACAAAATATTGCATCGGGTAAAGCACTCGGTTTTCAGTGCTGGCAGTACGATTTGAAGGATCACCAGGCTTTTGAAATTTGGCTCAAAAAAACTTTAGCAACTGGCTAATTGAAAATTATTGATTCTCAAATATCCGGCCATTCTCACTGTCTATCGAGGCACACTCGTTTTAGCAAAATAAGAAATCATTTTTCCGCTAGAAAATGTTCAACCATAGCCTGTTTATAATCGATCTGGCCAAACGAAACATCTTTCAACTGCCCCTTACGATCGAACAAAATACAAGATGGTGTTCCTTGCAGCACAAAACGTTCGAAGGTTTCAGCTTTCATAGATTTTTGTTCCATATAATGCCTGACTTGTTGTAACACGGATTTTTTTTGTTCATCGCTAAATTTCTCAAATTCAGGCAGAAATTCACTTGCATAACGCAGCACTCGCTCGTCGGTAACAGGCTCGGTTTCCGCCACGACGCGATCCATGCCTACGGCAAAAGGGATTTTCCATGGCAGCTTACCTTGCGATAACATGCCATGTTGATTGAGTGCTTTAAACGTCTCACCGATCACTTCGCCCGTTGTAACTAATTTCCGCAAATTCTCGAGCGTATTTTTATCATAGTCTTCAAATGCCGTCGCCAGACCGATCACCACCAATCCGAGTTGCTGATATCTCTCATGCAAATCAATGGCTCTGGGTAATGAATAAATAAAACAACCTGGGCAATTCACTTGGAAAACCTCGATCAGAACCACCGAACCAACCAGATCGGCCAAAGAAATGGGGTCACCTTGTACCCAAGTATCAACTGTAACATCAGAAATTAAGTAATTATTCATTGTTAAAATAGTTAAAATGAGCAAATAAAAACTCTGGAATATTACAGAAGCTAGGGGCTATCGTGCAGAATTTTGACTAAAAATATTACAACTCATCAATAAAATGAGATACTGGCTAATTAAATCAGAGCCTTATGAGTTCAGCATTGATGATTTTTCAGCACTCCCGAATCAGACCATTGCGTGGGAAGGTGTACGTAATTATCAATCACGCAACTTTATGCGCAATCAAATGGCTATTGGCGATGAGGTTTTTTTCTATCATTCGTGCTGTAAGGACCCCGGTATCATGGGAATTGCTGTCGTCAGCAAACCGGCTTATCCGGATGCTACGCAATTTAATCCCGACAGCAAGTATTTTGACCCGAAAGCAGCAATCAACAATCCACGTTGGTTTAATGTTGAAGTCACCTTGGTTAAAAGAATTCGCCTTATCCCGATTAGAGAACTCAGGCAATACCCTGAACTCTCGAGAATGCGCGTGTTACAAACTGGTAACCGTCTATCGATTACCCCAGTCGATCCGGCAGAATGGCAATTTATTATGACTATTTTGTAACGTAGTTGTTTAGTCCCGAAATTAAGTGGTGTATTCTATCATCAACTGGAAGAGGAAAGACGATGGGACAAATATTACACGG
>CXWL01114725.1_pt1 | contig 40958 bp, 32 predicted proteins | sample 590931 | NCBI WGS metagenome assembly CXWL01 (sample SAMEA3498368, study PRJEB10139) | groundwater metagenome | biome: water well; material: biofilm material | place: Germany | collected 2015-04-27 | reverse complement strand
GTGCCTACGACTTCCACCAGAAGCCGGTCGACCCCGACCTGCTCGGCCTGGTCGTCGAACGCGCCTTCTACCTGCACCAGATGCAGCAGGAGAACCGGCGCATGCTGCAGATCAAGGCAGACTCGCCGCTGGCCGGCGTCATCACGCGCGATCCCGGCATGCTCAAGCTGTGCCGCGACATCGAGCGGGTGGCGCCGTCGTCGGCCACGGTGATGCTGCTGGGCGACTCGGGCAGCGGCAAGGAGCTGCTGGCGCGCGCGCTGCACACGATGGGCGGGCGCGGCGCGCACCGCTTCGTGGCGATCAACTGCGCCGCGATCCCCGAGGAACTGCTCGAGAGCGAATTGTTCGGCCACGAGAAGGGCGCCTTCACCGGCGCCGGCCAGCAGACGCTGGGCAAGCTCGAACTGGCGCACGGCGGCACCTTCTTCCTCGACGAAGTGGGCGACATGGCGCTGGCGCTGCAGGCCAAGCTGCTGCGCTTCCTGCAGGAGCGGGTGATCGAGCGGCTCGGCGGACGTGCCGAAATCCCGGTCGACGTGCGCATCGTCTGCGCCACCCACCAGGACCTGAAGGCGCTGGTCGCCGCCGGGCGCTTCCGCGAAGACCTGTTCTACCGGCTCAGCGAGATCGTGCTGCGCATTCCGTCGCTGCGCGAACGCAGCGGCGACAGCGCGCTGCTGGCGAACCACTTTCGCAACCGCTTCTGCATGAGCGAGGGACGCCCGTCGATGGCGCTGTCGGAATCGGCACTGCTGGCGATCGAGCAGTACGGCTGGCCGGGCAACGTGCGCGAGCTGGAACACTGCATCCGGCGCGCGGTGATCATGGCGGACGGCCCGCGCATCGGCGTCGCCGACCTCGACCTGCCGGGCGTGGTGGAGCAGGAGTCGCCGGTCAACCTGCGCCAGGCGCGCGACGCCGCGGAGTACAAGGTGATGGTGACGGCGCTGGCGCGCTCGGACGGCTGCATCGCTCGGGCCGCGGAGTTGATGGGCGTGAGCCGTCCGACCGTGTACGACCTGATGAACTACCACGGCATCCGCGCCTAGCGCCTTACCAGGACATGATCCAGTTGGCGCTCGCCTCGGCGACCTGGGCGCGCCACTTCTGGCTGGAGAAGGTGTGGTTGGCGTTGCCGATGTCGATCCGCTTGGCGCGCACGTTGTGGCGCGCCATCAGGCGGGCGAACTCGCTGGCCGTCAGGTCGTCGCCGCTGAGCACCACCATCACGTGGCCGTCGAAGGCGGCCAGGCTCTTGACGACGCGCTGCGGCAGCAGCGAGCGGCGCTCGGTGGCGGCGAGGCGCATGTTCAGGCGCAGCGCGGCGGCGCTGGCGGCGAAATCGAGGTCGCCGCTGGCGACCTTCTTCCAGAACGCCACTTCGCGCAGGCGCGCCAGGTAGTAGTGGCGCAGCATGGCGCGCGCGGCGCCCTCGGGCGAACGCACCCATGGATTGAGAAGCACCAGGCCGCGCACCCGCTGGTCGGCGCCGGCGTAGAACGCGGCGGCGGTGGCGGCATCGCACAGGCCCCAGATGACCACTTCTTTCATGTCGGGCATCTGGGCGAAAAATTCTTTCATCGCCGCGCGGATGTCGTCGTTGATCTCTTCGAAGCTGCGCGGTTCGCCTTCGCTGTCGCCCATACCGCGCCGGTCGAAGCGCATCACCGGGATGCCGCGCTGGGCCATCAGGCGCGCCAGCAGGGTGAACTGGCGGTGGCTGCCGACCCGGTATTGGGGCCCGCCGGTGATCACCAGCACGCCGCGCGGCAAGGGGCGCTCCGGCACGTCGATGATGCCGACCAGGCCGCTGCCGTTGCAGGTGAACCGCAGCGCGCGCTGTTCGGCGTTCATGATGCGCTCGGCGAGAACACGCTGGCGGTGGCGGCCAGCAGGGCCGGACATTCGGCGATGTCGCTGGTGGCCCAGAACGGCACGCCGTCGACCGGATGGAAGTGCAGCGTGACGCCGAGCGGGGCCCAGCGTTCGGCCAGGCGCGCGGCGCTGGAGGCGACCTTGCGCGCGGCCGGCGCGCCGCTGGCAAACCAGTGCACGGTGCAGGGCAGCGGTTTCAGGCTGGCGGCATCGCATGCGTCGATCCCGCGCACCATCGCCGCATCGAGTTCGTAGCCGGCTACTTCAAGCCGTCCGCGCGCGGCCAGTTCGGCGCGCAGGGCCGCGGTGCTGCGCGGTGCGTCGGCGTCGTCGTTTTCCATGCCGGCGGCCAGGCGCAGGCGCAGGAACTGGTTGATGCAGGTACGCCCGTTGATGAACGGCTGCCACAGGATCACGCCGTCGACTTTGCGGCTGGCGGCGAAATCGAGCGCCAGCAATCCGCCCAGCCGCACGCCCCACAACAGCAGCGGGCCGCTGGAGCGCGCGGCGAGCCAGTCGCAGGCAACGCCGAGGTCGCGCTTCCACAGGTCCCAGCGTCCGGACGAGAAGTCGCCGCAGCTGTCGCCGCAGCCGAACAGGTCGATCTGCAGCACCGCGAAGCCGCTGGCGGCGAACGCACGCGCCTGCAGCGCTGCCATGCGACGCGTCTTGTTCATCTCTTCGGCGAACGGATGGACATACAGGATGGCGCCGCGCGCCGGCACGTGCGGGTTGGGCGCGTGGTAAAGCGAAAAGCGGGTGCCCGGTTCGGAGTCGAAGAAGAACGGTTCGACCCGCGGCATGAAGGGTAGGGGGGCGTTCATGGCTCTAGCATCTCCTGGACGAATTCGGTCAGGCTGCCGACCGTGGCAAAGCGGCGCGCGCTGATGTCGCCGTCGTCGACGGCGATGCCGAAGTGGTCTTCCAGCGCGGCGATGACGCCGATGACGGCCATCGAATCGAGTTCCGGCACGCTGCCCAGCAGCAGGGAATCGGCGCCCAGGTGGTCGGTGCGCACGCCGAGCGAGTCGCCGAGGATCAGCTTGACGGTGTCGAGATGTTTCATGCCGGCTCCCGACAACATAAGGACAGCGCGCCGGCGCCAATGGCACGGGCCCGGTTGCAACGTGAAGTGAGGTAAGTGTTCATGGTGTTTTGTCTAGCGATAATATGAATTAGACACCCCGGAAATTGCGCCGATCTTGACAGTGCACAAGCTACTGACTCAGCCGTATAGGACGGGTATCAATGAGCGGAGCGCGCTTTTTCTGAATCATGGATTCCTTAACGCAAGGCATTTCTGAGGGAACCATGGCCGAGTTACTACACGAATTGATTCTCGAGTCCGCCTGCCGGACCCCGGCTGCCGCGGCCTTGCGCCTGGGCGGCGAGGAGCTCGACTACGCGGCCATGGCGCAGCGCGTGGAACAGGCGGCAGACGGCCTGCTGGCGCTCGGCCTGCAAGCGCACGAGCGCGTCGCCGTCTGGCTCGACAAGCGGATCGAGACGGTCAGCGCGCTGTTCGGCGCCTCGCTGGCCGGCGCCGTGCTGGTCCCGGTCAACCCGCTGCTGCGTGCCGAGCAGGCCAGCTTCATCCTGCGCCACTGCAACGCCCGGGTGCTGGTCACCACGCCCGAACGGTTCCGCGCGCTGGCGCCAATGCTGCCCGATTGCCGCGACTTGCGCGCCGTGGTGCTGTGCGGCGCGCCGGCTGGCGCCGCGGCGCCGGGGCTGCAGGTGCTCGGCTGGGACGACTGCATGCGCGGCCAGGGCACGGCGCGGGCGCGCCACCGCTGCATCGAATCGGACATGGCTGCCTTGCTGTACACCTCGGGCAGTTGCGGCCAGCCGAAGGGCGTGGTGCTGTCGCATCACAACCTGGTGGCCGGCGCCCACAGCGTCGCGCGCTACCTCGACAACAGCGCCGCCGACCGCTTGCTGGCGGTGCTGCCGCTCAGTTTCGACTACGGCTTCAGCCAGCTGAGCACGGCGTTTGCGCGCGGCGCCTCGGTGGTGCTGATGAACCACCTGCTGTTGCGCGATATCGTCGAGGCGGTGGCGCAGGAGGGCATCACCGGGCTGGCGGCGATCCCGCCGTGGTGGATCCAGATGGCCGCCCTGCGCTGGGAAGGCGCCGCCTCGCTGCGCTACATCACCAGCTCCGGCGGGGCGATCCCGCGCGCCACCGTCGCCGCCTTGCGCGCGGCGCTGCCGCACACCAGCATCTACCTGATGTACGGACTGACCGAGGCGTTCCGCTCGACCTGCCTGGCGCCCGAGCAGGTCGGCGAGCGGCCCGGCTCGATCGGCAAGGCGGTGCCGAATGCGCAGGTGCTGGTGCTGCGGCCGGACGGCAGCGCGTGCGCGCCGGACGAACCGGGTGAACTGGTGCACTGCGGCGCGCTGGTGGCGCAGGGCTACTGGAACGATCCGGCCGCCTCCGCCGAACGGTTTCGCGCGCCGCCGCCGGGCGCCGGCCGCCCGCCGGGCGAGCGCGCGGTGTGGTCGGGCGACACGGTGCGCGCCGACGGCGAGGGCTTCCTGTACTTCATCGGCCGCAGCGACGACATGATCAAGACCTGCGGCTACCGGGTCAGCCCGACCGAGATCGAGGACGTGGTCGGCGCCACCGGCCTGGTGGCGGAGGTGGCGGCGTTCGGCGTCGCCCATCCTGTGCTGGGCCAGGCGATCGTCGTGCTGGCCACCGCGGCGGGCGGCGCCGCGCTGGAGGCGGCGACGCTGCTGGCCGCCTGCCGCGCCAGCCTGCCGGGATACATGCTGCCGTCGATGGTGGATGTGCGCGAGAAGGCACTGCCGCGCACGCCCAACGGCAAGGTCGACCGCCGCCTGCTGGCCGGCGAGCTGGCGCACCTGTTCTCCGAGGTGGCGCCATGAGCGGCTTGTGCGGCTGGTTCTCGCCCGAACCGGGCGCGCTGGCGATCAGCCAGATGGCCGCGCCGCTGTGCCGCTTCGACCAGGCTGCCTTGCAAGTGGGCGAGCACGGTTGCGGCGCGCTGGCGTTGGCGTGCGGGCCGGGCGGCGGCAGCATGCTGCTCGAAGATGGCCTGCTGGTGGCTGCATGGGGCGAGCGCGCCGAAACGGTGGCGCGGCTGTGGCGCAGCCATGGCGCCAAAGCCTGCTGCGCGCTGTCGGGCAGCTTCGTGTTCGCCATCCTCGACGAGCGCCGCGGCGAGGCATTGTTGGCGGTCGACCGCAGCGGCGGGCGGCCGCTGTTCTACCAGCCGGTCGGGCGGACGCTGATCTTCGCTACTTCCGCGGAGGCGCTGGTGCAGCATCCCGGCGCCGGCCGCGAGATCGATCCGCAGGCGCTGTACGATTACCTCTACTTCCACAGCGTGCCGGCGCCTGCGGCAATCTACAAGGGCCAGCGGCGCCTGCTGCCAGGCGAGTTCCTGCATTTTCAGGGCGGCCGGCTGCGGAAGGAGCGCTACTGGAAACTGCAATTCCACGAGGCCGGGGTCGCGGTCGGGCCGGAGCCGAAGCAGGAATTGCTCGCCACCCTGCGCGGCGCCAGCGAGACAGCGCTCGGCGAGCAGCAGGGCGGCGTGCTGCTGTCCGGCGGCCAGGGCAGCGCCGCCATCGCCGCCGTGCTGGCCGGCGCGCCGGTGCGTACTTATGCGGTCGGCTATGGCGCCGGCGCCGAGCACACCCTGGCTGGCGCCCGCCAGCTCGCGCGCCAACTGGGAACCGAGCATCGCGACCATCGCGTCGACGCGGCCGAAGTGGCCGATGCGATCCCGCGCCTGGCGGCCGCGTTCGACCAGCCGCTGGGCGCCCCGGCGGTGCTGGCCGCGTTCCATGGCGCGGCGCTGGCGCGCGCCGACGGCGTGCAGCGCCTGCTCGCCGGACATGGCGGCGCCGAATTGTTCGGCGCGCGCCCGTATTACGCGCGCCAGGCGCGCCTGTCCCAATACGAGAAGATTCCGTCGGCGCTGCGCCAGACCCTGGTCGAACCCTTGCTGTTCCAGTTGGCCGGCAACGCCGGCGGCGCGCCGTTGCGGCGTGCGCGCCGCTACATCGAACAGGCGCTGCTCGGGTTGCCCGGAAGGCTGGACGCTGCCAACCTGCTGCACGGCTACGCCAGCGCCGAGGTGTTCGAGCCGGGCTTCCTGGCCGGGGTCGACCCGACGGCGCCGACCGCGATGCTGAGCCACAGCTGGTGGCTGTCCGACGGCGCCAGCCAGGTCAACCAGCTGATCGCGCTCGACCTGCAGTACGCGCTGGCCGACCAGCAGTTGCCGGCCGCGGCGAGGGCGTGCGAACTGGCCGGCATCGAGGCGCGCTTCCCGTTCATGGCCGATGCGGTGGTGGCGTTCGCGGCGCGCCTGTCGCCGCAGCAGAAGCTCGACGGGGTGCGACCGAGCCCGTTCTTGCGTGACGTTTTGCGCGGCACGGTGGCGCGCGAGACCGAGCGGCCGGCCGCCGCGGCGCCGTTCGGCCACTGGCTGCAAACCGAGACGCACATCAAGGCGCTGGCGTTCGACAGCCTGGCCGGCCTGAAACGGCGCGGCATCGTGCGCGCCGCCTTCATCGACACGCTGTTGACCACGCGGATGGCGCAAAACCCGGCGTGGCACGGCCGAATGGTGTGGCTGCTGATGATGCTCGAGCAGTGGTTCAACCAGCGCACCTTCCGCGCATTGCATGCTCCGCTGATCCGCAAGACCGCCGACGAGCCGCAGGCGTGCGGTCAGTGAATCAGGCCGGGCGGGTGAGCATGTTGCGCGCCATGCGCAGCAGGAACGGCCCGCCGCCGCGGTCCCATGGCGTGAAGCGCGGCAGGTAGAACGGGTCGGCGCCGGGGCGCGCCGCACCCCAGGCGGTGGTGACGGCGGCGGCGAATCCCTGGCTGCGCAGCATGGCGGCGTGGCGCGCTTCGAAATCCTGGCCCGGCTTGCCGTTCGGGTAGGCGAACAGCCGCACCTCGGCCTGGATGATCTCCTGAAGCCGTGCGCGGCCGCCGGCGATCTCGGCGCGTGCTTCGGCGTTCGAAATCGCCGCCAGGATCGGGTGGCTGATGGTATGCGCGCCGATCTCCATGCCGGCGCGGTGCAGCGCGATCAGCTGGTCGGAGCTGAGCATGGTGGGGCTGAAGCGGCGCGCCATGCGCCTGACGCGCTCGATGCGCTCATCCGGCGGCAAATACTTGAGGGCGGCGATCAGCATGTCGATGACGGCGCGGCGGCGCACCGCGCAGCCGATGTCGAGCACGCCGAAACCGGCGCGCCCGAGGTCGAGGCGGTCGCCGGGCGCGTTGCGCACCACTTCGATCACGGCGTCGTTCCACATGCAGCCGCCGTCGAGGAAGCCGCTGGCGACGAAGAAGGTGGCCGGCAGCGCGTGGCGCTGCAGGATCGGCAGCACCACCTCGGCGTCCTCGGCGTAGCCGTCGTCGAAGGTGAGGCAGGCGGCGCGCGGCGGCAGGCTGCGCTCGGCCAGCCTGCGCACCGCGTCGGCCAGCGGCAGCACGCGGAACCAGCGCCGGAGCAGGCGCAGGTGCTGCTCGAAGCGGCGCGCGTCTACCTGCTCCGGGAACAGCGGGTCCGGCGTCGCCCGCACGCGGTGGTAGATCAGGATCGACAGCGGCAGCTGCACGCTCATGGCGGCGCCCCCGCCAGGCGCCGTTCGACCAGGGCGCGGGTGGCGACCAGCATGCCGACCAGGTAGTACGGCACATCGAAGTAGGCCAGGCTGAGGAACGCGCCGCCGACCGCGAAGCCGGCCAGGCTGGTCTGGATCATGGCGGCCAGGCTGGCGGCCCAGCGCAGGTCCTCGAACGCCGGCGCATGGCGGATGATCCAGCTGGCCGTGCGCCAGGCCAGCACGCCGAGCAGCAGGTACAGCGCCAGCCCGACGAAGCCGTGCTCGCCGAGCACCTGGAAATAGATGCTGTGGGCCGCATGCAGGTCGGTCGGGTTGGGGGCGTACAGCGCGAACACCGGCCCTTCATAGACATCGAAGCCGCCGCCGAACGGGCGTTCGCGCGCCAGGTTCCACGCCATGCCCCAGGCATTGATGCGGCCCTGCGCCGAGCGGTCTTCCTGGTAGTCGTTGATCGACTCCATCCGGCTGGTCCATTCCGGCGGCATCGCCGCCAGCAGCAGCGGCGTGGCCAGCACCAGCCAGGCGCCCATGGCGCCGCGGTTGCGGCTCTTGAGCCACAGCACCGCCGCCATCGCGCCGATCGCCAGCAGCGCGCCGCGCGAATAGGCGCCNNATCACCATGATCAGCGCCAGCGCGAGGGCGTTGTTGTCGGCGATGAAGGTGCCGTCCGGCCCCCACACCCGGTAGTTGCCGCCGCTGCGCAGGGTGAAGATGCCGCCCTTGACGCCGTAGAAGCCGAGCGAGAGGGCGAGCACCCAGGCCAGCCGGTGGATGTCGCGTTCCGATTTGACCAGCATGAAGCAGACGAAGGTCATCAGCATGATCTTCATCACCTTCCACCACATGACGAGCGACGGGTCGAGGAACATCGAGAACGGCAGGGTGACGCACATCCAGGCGGTGAAGGCGAGCAGCGCCGCCGTGACCGTGCTGCGCGGCAGGGCGCGCGGCTCGTGGGTGAACAGCATGCTGAAGATGGTGGTGAGCGCGATGATGTGGGCGAACGGGAATTCGGTGGCGAAGCCCCAGCCCTGGGTGTGCGGGTTCATCACGCTGATCCACACCCACATCAGCACGCCGTTCACCGGCGAGCGCAGCACCGACGGCAGCAGGCCGAACACGATCAGGGTAACGAGGATGTCGCGCACGCTCAGGACTCCTTGACACCACGCAACAATAGGACCGGGCTCATCGTTAGACTGGATCTGTGGTTGAGGCAATACTAGATCAGGGGGGAAGCGCGCTTGTTGACCGTCCTCATGGCTGCTTGGAATGGCGCGCCGCGCGCTCGCCGCCGCGCGCGCGGGCGGCGGCCGTGAGCTCGACCCGCGTCTCGCTGCTGTTCTCGTTCGTCGAGAAGTACGTGCTGGTGCTGCTGTCGCTGGCCAGCGGCATGATCATCTCGCGGCTGCTGACGCCGGCGCAGACCGGCATCTACTCGGTCGCCGCGGTGCTGCTCGGGGTGGCCCAGGTGCTGCGCGACTTCGGCGTCGGCCAGTACCTGGTGCAGGAACGCGAACTGAACCAGGCCAAGCTGCGCGCGGTGCTCGGCGCCAGCTTCCTGTTCGCCTGGCCGCTGGCGGCGCTGATCGCGCTGTCCGGCTTTCCGCTGGCGCGCTTCTACCGCGAGCCGGCGCTGGCGCCGCTCTTACAGCTGCTGGCGGTGAACTTCGTGCTGCTGCCATTCAGTTCGGTGATCCTGCCGATGCTGCGGCGCCAGATGCGCTTCGGCGCGATCTGCGCGATCAACCTGTCGCACGGCCTGTGCGGCGTACTGGTGTCGGTGACGCTTGCGTGGCACGGCTTCGGCTTCATGAGCATGGCGTGGGGCTCGGTGGCCGCCACCGGCGCCGCGCTGCTGCTGTCGCTCTGGCTCAGCCCTCCCGACATGCCGTGGCGGCCGGCGCGTGCCGGCATCGGCGAGGTGATCGCCTTCGGCGCCTACGCCACTGGCGGCAACCTGATCGACGAAGCCGGCGCCGCCGCGCCCGACCTGGTGATCGGCAAGATGGTCGGGATGGACGCGGTGGGCATCTTCAGCAAGGCGCTGGCGGTACTGGCGGTGTTCCACAAGGCGGTCACCAATGCGGTGACGCCGGTGGTGTATCCGCTGTACGCCGAGCATGTGCGCGACGGCGGCGACGACGTGCGCGAAGTCTACCTGCGCACGGTGAGCTACATGACCGCCTTCGCCTGGCCGTTCTTCGCCTGCGTGGCGGTGATGGCGCTGCCGATCCTGCGCCTGCTGTACGGCGAACAATGGGATGCGGCGGCGCCGTTGATCCGCATCATGTGTTTCTCATCGGCCATCTATAGCATGTCCAGCATGTCGCGCTATTTCCTTTGCGCGATCGGCGAAGTCAAGGCGCAGGCGCGCGTCGACGGCATGACGGTGGCTTTGCGCATCGCGCTGCTGATGGTGGCGGCGCCGTTCGGCCTGGCCGCGGTGTCGTGGGCGATCGTCGGCGCCACCTTGTTCCGCGTGACGATCACCATGCGCTGCCTGACGCGGCTGGGCGGCATCAGCATCGCGCAGGTGGCGCATGCATCGGCCAAGGGCCTGCTGCTGTCGGCGATCAGCGTGCTGGCACCGGCGTCGGCGCTGACGCTGTCGCCGGATTCGCCGGCCATTGCGGTGATGGCGGGAGTGGCCAGCGTGCTGCTCTGGCTGGCCGGCATCGTGCTGGTGCGCCATCCGCTGATCGACGAGCTGGACCTGGCGCGCCGCAAGCTGGCGGCGGCGCTGTCGCACTGAAACGGAGATTGCCATGCGTGTGGGGATTTTGTCGTATCCGATGCTGTTCCAGCGCGACGGCAGCCTGCAGGTGCAGGTGCGCGAGACCATCAAGGCGCTGAACAGAATCGCGCTGGGCCCCGGCCGCGTGCCGCTCGAGGCCGAACTGGTCGACCCGTGCCGCTCGCGCCTGGACGACTACGACGTGGTGCACGTGTTCGCGGCGGTGCACGGCAACCACCGCATCGTCGAGGCGGCGGTCGAGCTGAAGGTGCCGGTGGTGCTGACGGCGCTGACCGCGCCCGGCTGGAACCGCTCGAACGGCGCCCGCGCGCGCATCGCCGACCGCCTGCTCGGCGACCTGGAGACCAGCTACGCGCAGACGCGCCACGCGCTGCGCCTGGCCAGCCTGGTGGTGGCGCTTGGCGAGGGCGAGAAGCAGGCGCTGCGCAGCGCGTTCCTGATCAATCCGGCCAAGGTGCGGGTGCTGCCGAACGGGATCAGCCCGCATTTCTTCGAGGCCGACGCTGCGCTGTTTCGCTCGCGCACCGCGCTGCAAGGCCAGTTCGCGCTGATGGTCGGCGCCGTCTCTCCCTGCAAGAACCAGCTCGGCATGGCGCAGGCGCTGTCGGAAATGGCGTTGCCGTTCGTGGTGATCGGCGAAGCGGGCGAGCGCGATGCGGATTACCTGCGCCGGCTGCGCGCGCTGCCGGGCGTGGTCTGCATTGGCGCGCTGCGCCACGAGGACCGCATGCTGGCCAGCGCGTATGCCGCCGCCGCGGTGTTCGTGCTGCCCAGCGGGGACGATGCGGCGCCGATGACGGTGCTCGAAGCGCTGGCTGCCGGCACCCCGGTGGTGACGAACGACGAGTGCGCGCTGCAGCTCCCCAACAGCGAATTCGCGCTGCGCACGGCGCGCTGGAACGACAGCCGCGCGCAGAAACGCGCGCTGCTCGACCTGCTGGAGGCGCCGCCGCCGCGCGAACGCGTGCGCGCGCTGGTGCGCCAGTACACCTGGGACAGCGTGGCGCTGCAGCTGGCCGACTGCTACGGCGATGCGATGGCGATGACGCGCCGCGTCAACGGCGCCAGCGCCGGCAGGGCTGCGCTGAGCATCGCCCGCTGACTCACGCGGCGCCCGGACAGGGCGCCTGGCCGAGCAGCGAATCGTAGACCGCCAGGTAGCCGCGCGCCATCGCCGGCAGGCTGTGGCGCGCGATCACCTGGCTGCGCGCGCGCATGCCGTGGCGCGCCCCCATCTCGGGGATGCGGCAGTAGTCGGCGATCGCGGCAGCCATCAGGTCGGGCGAGCGCGGCGGCACCAGGATGCCGGTGAAGCCGGGGTGCACCAGTTCGGTGTTGCCGCCGACCGCGGTGGCGACCACCGGCAGCCCGGTGGCCATCGCTTCGAGGATGGTGTTGGAGCTGCCCTCGGCCAGCGACGGCAGCACGAACAGGTCCATGGTGCGCAGCAGCTGCGCGATGTCGGTGCGTTCGCCCGGCAGCCAGGCGCGGTGCGAGGCGCCGGCGCGCGTGAGCATGTCGAGGCACTCGGCGCGCGCCGGGCCGTCGCCGACGATCAGCAGGCGCAGGCGCTGGTGGGCCGGGTGGGGCGAGGCGATCAGGCGCAGGAAGGCGTCGACCAGGGTCGGGTAGTTCTTGACGTCGGTCATGCGGCCGACGCTGCCGATGACGAAGGCGTTGTCCTGCATGAAGCCGGCCGGGCCGACCGCCGCCGGCGGCCCGAGGCGCGGGTGGAACTGGATGCTGTCGACCCCGTTCGAGATCTGCGACACGCGCCCCGGCTCGGCGCCGACGCTGTCGATCAGCCAGTGTTCGAGGTCGGCGCTGACGGCGATGAAGTGGCCGATCAGCGGGCGCAGCGCGCGCCGCAGCAGCTGGTACTTCAGGCGCTTGCCGTACAGGTCGGCCATGTCGCGGCCATGCTCGCCGTGCACGCGCAGCTTGACGCCGGCCAGCGCGGCCACCAGTTGGCCTTCGAAGCCGCACAGGTTGCGGGTGTGGATCAGGTCCGGCTGCAGCGCGCGCAGCGTCTTGTACATGCGCATGTAGTGGCCGAAATCCTTGCCCTCGCGCTTGTTCAGGCTGATGATCTCGACGCCGCGCTCCTTGATGTGGGCATGGTATTCGGTGTAGTCCTTCAGGCACACGATGGTGTGGCGGTAGCGCTCGGGCGGCATGTGCCGGATCAGGTTGATCAGGCCGTTTTCGAGGCCGCCGACGTCGAGCTGGTGAACCAGGTGCACCACCAGCCGAGGCTGTTCTGCTGTCGCTAACATTTTCTACTCCGCACAGAAGGTTGTGCCGCGCAAGGTGAAGCAGCCGGGCCGGGGCGGCGCCGGCGGGGTCGGTGCTGCCGCGAGCGAGCGCTCATGGCAGCACCGGGAAAATGTTGTCGATCCGGTCCCAGCGGAAATCGCGGCTGAGACGGTGCAGTCGCTGCTGCATCTGGGCCAGGTTGGCGAAGTGCGGATACTCGAGGTGCAGGCCGAGCCCGGGCGGGCGCGGCTGGTCCGGATCGAGTTCGGACGGCCGGAAATGGAAGATGCAGGGGGCCCGCTCGCGCAGGATGATGCGGCGCAGCAGCGCGCGCGCGACGACATAGGGCATCACGCGGAAGCTGTCGCCGCCGCCGGCCGGCAGGGTGCGTCCGGCCAGGCGAAAGGTGCTGACCGGCAGTTCGAGCAGGCCGGAGGCGCCGGACGGGAAAAACCCGAAGCGCGGCGTGCGCTCGCTGTGCGACGGCGCGCCGGTGACCGGATAGATGCTCGAACTGTAACGGTAGCCGCAGCGGAACAGGGTGTCGAAGATCCAGCGGTTGTCGAGGTTGACCTCGAAACCGGGCGCGCGGTAGCCGCGCACGGCGACGCCGCCGATATCTTCGAGCAGATGCTTGCTGCTGACGATGTCGCGGCGGAACTGGGTGCGCGACTGCTGCCACGGCCGGTGGAGCGCGTAACCGTGGCTGGCCAGCTCATGGCCGTTGGCGACGATCGCGCGCACCATCGCCGGATAGCGGCGCGCGAGCGAACCGAGCGTGAAGAAGGTGGCGTTGATTTTCTCGGCGTCGAGCAGCGCGAGCACCAGGTCGACGTTGCGCTCGATGCGGCCGGGCAGGCCGGGCCAGCTCGCGCGCGGGTAGTGGGCCGCCAGCGCGCGGGCGTGGAAGTAGTCTTCGACGTCGACCGTCATGGCGTTGAGTTGCAAGGGGCGCTTCATGGTGTGGGTCCGGCGCTCAGTCGTAGTAGCCGTAATAGTCGTCGCCGGGGAAGGCGCGCGTCTTGTTGCAGATAAGGTTGATGTGGGCGCAGTTGTCGAGCCGGCGCAGCGCCTCCTTGACCGCGCGCTGGGTGGTCGTTTCCGATTCGATCACCAGCACCACCTGGCCCATCTGCGCGGCCAGCACGCCCGCCTCGGTGGTCAGCAGCAGCGGCGGCGAGTCGAAGATGACGATGCGGTCGGGGTAGCGGCTGGCGATCTCGTCGAGCAGGTGGCTCATCGTCTGGCTGGCCAGCAGTTCGGTGGCGTGCTTGTTGCTGCGCCCGGCCGGCAGGATCGACAGGCTGGCGATATTCGTTTTCAGGATGACGTCGGAAAGGTCGCGCCGCTCGCTCAGCAGCACGTCCATCAGGCCGGCCGTGGCGGGCAGGCCGAGCACCTTCAGCACCGACGGGCGGGCGACGTCGGCGTCCACCAGCAGCACGGTGTGGTCCTTTTCCATCGCGATGCTCATCGCCAGGTTGATGGCGCAGAAGGTCTTGCCCTCGCCCGGCAGCGCGCTGCTGACGACGATCAGGTTGCCGTTCTTGAGGCCGCTGCCGACGGCGCCGGCGGCGCGGCGCAGCAAGGGCCGCTTGATGATGCGGAAATCCTCGGCCGCCGGGGTGCGCCCGCCGTCGTGGGTCACCATGCCCATCTGGTGCAGGCGCGCCAGGTTGATGTCGACGAAGCGCTGGCCCGCTTCGGCGGCGCTGGCGGGGTGCAGGTGCGGGTCGGAATGGGGCATGGCAGTCTCGCGCTTCAGGTCTTCACCAGCGACGACGCCAGCATCGCGCCGTACAGGATGAACAGGGCGGTAAACGACGCCGCCAGCACCGCCAGGCCGCGCCGCCGCTTGACCGTTTCGGCCGCGGTCCAGTTCATCTGCACCGTGCCGAGCACGTTCAGGCCGGTCACCTTGCGCATGGTGGCGGGGCCGTCGAAGGTGGGGCGCGCCTGGCCGATGAACCACGCCACGGCGGCGCCCGACACCAGCGCGACCATCAGCACCGCGCTGTGCAGCAGCGGCCGGTTCGGGCCGACCGGCGCCACCGGCATGGTCGGCGGGTCGATGATCTTGAAGGTCATCATCTCGGTGGTCGAACTGAGTTCGCCCGACAGCTTGGCCGCCTCGCGCCGGCCGATCAGCTTCTCGTAGTTGTCCTTGTTGATCAGGTAGTCGCGGTTGAGCTGGGCCAGCTGCGACTCGACTTCCGGCACCGCGTTGCTCTGCGCGCGCAGGCGATCCTGGCGGGTGCTGTATTCCTGCACCCGCACCCGGTAGGCGGCGACTTTGGCGTCGGCCTCGGTCAGCGCCACCTTCAGCTGCTGCAGCATGGGGCTGTAGTTGCGGCCCGGATCGGCGTCGGCGCCGCGGCTGCGGCTCTCCTCGAGCTTGCGCGCCTCGAGCTGGGCGACCAGGCGGCGCGCCGCGACGATGTCGGGATGCTGCTCGGTGAACTGCATGCGCATGTTGTCGAGGTTCTTGTTGATGGCGCTGATGCGCGCATCGAGTTCGGGGTTGAGGATCGCCGCCGGCCGCACCTCGATGCTGACCGGCTCGTCGCCGCTGACCTGGGCCTTGATCGCGCGGCGCGCCTGCTCCGCTTCGGCCAGCTCGAGCTTGGCGGTATTGAGGGCGTCGCCCGCCAGCGCCAGCTGGGCGCCGTAGTCGATGCCCTGGCGCGGCAGCAGGGCGCTGTTGCGCATCTTGAATTCCTTCACCGCGTTCTCGGTCGCCACCAGCTTCTCCTCGACGCTCTTGATCTGCTCGTCGATGAACTGCACCGCCTTCTGCGAGTCGCCCTTCTTGCCCTTGAAGCTGCCTTCGACGAAGATGGTCAGCAGCGACTGCACGACGTCGCGCACCAGTTTCGGGTTCTTGTTGTTGTAGGTGATGGTGTAGATGTCGTAGGTGGCGGTGCCGCTGATCTTCAGCTTGGCCATCAGCTGGTCGACCTGCTGCTCGTGCTCGCGCGGGGTGGTGGCGCGCACGTCGAGGTCGACCATGCGCATGACGCGCTCGACGTTCGGGCGCGACAGCAGGGTGCGGCTCATGATGCCGACCTGCTGCTCGACGTTGGGCAAGGTCGCCATGCCCGACAGCAGCGGCTTGAGGATGCTCTGGGTGTCGACGAACACCCGCGCGCTCGACTGGTAATCGTCGGCCATGGTGGCCACCCGGGCCCAGCCGGCGATGCCGACCGCCCACATGACGGCGACCGCCAGCCAGCGATATTTCCAGATGCCTCTCACACTGGACAGCAGCTGGGTGATGAGCTCCTCCATGTCCTGTCGGTCTCCGAGTCGCGCGGCGGGGGAAGCGGACCTGCTGGCTCCGCCACTGCCTGATTATATGGCTGGCAAAAGTGCCGAATTTCACTACATCCACGGCTGTTGATTCAAATCAACCCCCTGATGGCGTCGGCGCCGAACCAGCAGCGCCATCGCCAACAGGCCGGCGCCGAATGCGGCCAGGGTGGCCGGTTCGGCCACCTGCTGGTTCTGCAGCGCGCTGGCAAAGCTGGCCTGGGCGACGCTGACCTGGTAGACGTCGCCGGCGTTGAGCACGCCGGTGCTGGCGCCGAACGACAGCCAGCCGGGCTGATAGGTGCTGGCGCCGCCGAGCGCGCCGGTGCGGCTGACGATGCTCAGCGAGTTGAGCTGGCCCGGCTGCCATGCGAACACGCTCTCGCCGGTGCTCAGGTCGGTCAGGTTGAGCGACCACATCAGGTTGGCGCTGGCGTAGCCGCCGCCGGCGCCGGCGCTGGCGAAGGCCTGGCTGAACGGCAGCGCATCGAAGGCGATCGTCATGGTCTCGTCGACGCCGAGCGAAAAGCTGAACGTCGTGGCGCCGGCCAGGCCGGCAAAGCTGGTCACCGCGCCGCGGTCGGCGAGCGACGCGCCGGCGCGCGTCTGCAGCAGCGCGCCGGCGGCGCCGTTGTTGGTGATGATCATGCCGCCCCCCATGTACTGGTCGGCGTTGGCGAAGTTGCCGGCCGCGCCAGGCAGTGGCGCGAACTGGTTTTCGGCCTGCGCCGGCAGGTCGGCGCCGACGCCGCGCTGGGCGATGTCGAGGTTGCCGGTGCCGTGCTGCCAGGCGCTGTCGGCAACGTTGTTGAGGTAGGCGCCGGCGTAGGCGCCGTTGCCGCCGGCGAGCACCGCGAAGTCGCTCGCCGTGTAGGACGTGCCGTTGGCGTGCAGCAAGCGGAAATTGTCGATCACCAGGATCGACTGGGCGAAGGTGTCGGCGCGCGCGGCGCCCGGCGTGCCGAGTGCGACGGCGGCCAGCACGGCGCTGCTCAGCATGGTTTTCTGGAAAAGGTTCATCGCTGGCCTCCTGATGGTGATGTTGAGAATCCAACACGGTGTCTCACCGAGCTGTACGCAACTTCCATTCCAAGGCGTTTTATCGTGTCGAATCAGGCACTTGGCGAAACGGCGCAGGCGCGCGGCGCAGTCCTGGACGCGGCGTGCAAAAGTTTCCGACGGCGCCGTCGATTTGTTTGAAGGCAAACACTGTTGCAAAGTCCTGAACTCGTCTACGCATGACTCTGTCTGACCCATACACCTGCGTTCGCGCCGGCGATCCGGCACGGCGGGCCAATCGGAGGACACAATATGATTCATGACGAATTACCTATCGCGACATTTGCAGCGCCGGCCAGCATGCGCGAACTGTGCATCGGGGAATCTGGCACCGATACCCTGCTCGACCATCCGCTGGACGTGCGGATCTTCCACATCCGGATGGCCAATTCGGCGCGCCGGCGCGAGGCTGCCAGCCTCCTGATCCGCAAGATGTACGGCTGGCGCGGCTACGCGTTCGATCCGCCGCGGTTCCAGGAAGCGAACAAGATCACGCTGTACGCCGAGACCGGCGGCAAGGTGGTCGGCACCATGAGCCTGTGCCTGGACAGCGAGATCCTGTTGCCGGCCGACGAAAACTTCCACGACAAGCTCGACGCCTTGCGCGCCGAGGGCCGGCGCCTGTCCGAGCCGTCGCGCCTGGCGATCGACAAGGGCGTGAGCAAGCGCGTGTTCGCCTCGCTGATCCACATCTCCTACATTTACGCGCGCCAGATCCACCGCTTTTCCGATTACGTCATCGAGGTCAATCCGCGCCACGCCATGTTCTACCAGCGCATGCTCGGCTTCCACGAAACCGGCGCCACGCGCCCATGCACGCGGGTCGGCGCGCCGGCCGTGCTGCTGCGCCTGCCGCTCGAGCACATGGGCGAGCAGATCGCCAGCTGGGGCGGGCGCATGGAGCAGCACGGCGAGGAACGCTCGTTCTATCCGTATTTTTTCGCGCCGCAAGACGAGCCGGGCATCACCGGCCGCCTGATCGCCGGCCTCAACTGAAGGAGCGGCCATGGCTGAACGGGATGCAAGACAAGACGGCGGCGCGCGCGCGGGATTGCTGCGGGCGATGCGCGCGGTGGTCGGCGCCAGCCGGGTGCGCGACGACGCCGCCACCCTCGAACGCTACGGGCGCAGCACGGCGGCGCGCAGCACTTGCCCGCTGGCGGTGGTCAGCCCCGGCTCGCGCGCCGAGGTGATCGCGCTGGTCGACCTGGCGCGCCAGCACCGGGCGCCGATTTACCCGGTCAGCACCGGCAAGAACTGGGGCTACGGCGACGCCTGCGCGGTAACCGACGGCCAGGTGCTGCTCGAGCTGTCGCGCATGAACCGCATCATCGAGGTCGACGCCGAGCTGGCGTATGCGGTGATCGAGCCTGGCGTGACCCAGCAGCAGCTGTGCGACTACCTGCGCAAGCACAAGATCGACCTGTGGATCGACTGCACCGGCGCCGGCCCCGACACCAGCTTCGTCGGCAACATCCTCGAGCGCGGCTTCGGCCACTCGCCGTATGGCAACCGGCTGCAGCACATCGCCGGCCTGCAGGTGGTGCTGGCCAGCGGCGAGGTGCTCGACACCGGCTTCGGCCATTATCCGAACGCGCGCACCACCCATCTTTTCCCGTACGGCGTGGGACCATTCCTCGACGGCCTGTTCACCCAGTCGAATTTCGGCGTGGTGACCCAGGTCGGGATCTGGCTGATGCCGAAGGCCGAATGCGTCAATCATTTCATCTGCACGGTGCCGCGCCATGCCGACATCGGCCCGGTGGTCGACGCCCTGCGGCCGCTGCGGATGGACGGCACGCTGCGCAGCCTGGTCCATATCGGCAACGACCTGCGGGTGATCTCGGGCGGGCGCGTATTTCCGCGCAAACAAGCCGGCGGCCAGGCCAGCCTGCCGCCGGCCTTGCGCGGGGAGCTGCGCGACAAGGCCGGCGCCGGCGCCTGGACCGTGTCGGGCGCGCTGTACGGCAGCGCGGCGCAGGTGGCGGCGGCGCGTGCGGCGCTCAGGCGGGCGCTGCGCGGCACGGCGGCGACGTCGACATTTCTTACAGAGCGAAACCTGCGCGGCGCGGCATGGCTGGCGCGCCTGCTCGGCGCCAGCGGCGCCGGCCAGCGCCTGCGCGCCAAGGTGGCGCTGGGCGAGGCGCTGTTCGCCATGAACCGCGGCGTGCCGAACGGGCGTTTCCTGGCCGGAGCTTACTGGCGCCGGCGCGGCGGCTTGCCGGACAACTTTCCGCAAAAGGCCAACCCGGCGGCCGACCAGTGCGGCCTGCTGTGGGTCTCGCCGATCCTGCCGGCGCGCGGCGCCGACGTGCTGGCGCTGCATGCGCTGGCCGAACCGATCTTCGGCAAGTACGGCTTCGACCTGTTCGTCACCTTCAGCATGATCAACGAGCGCTCCCTCGGCGGCGTCCTCACGGTGGCGTACGACAAGGAGGATCCGGTCGAGACCGAGCGCGCCAGGCAATGCTACCGCGCCCTGTTCGACGCGGTGATGCAGGCCGGCTACATCCCGTACCGCGTCGGGATCCAGTCGATGGCCGGGCTCGACCCGCACGGCGACGTGTTCTGGAAGGTGGTCAGCCGGATCAAGCGCGCGCTCGACCCGGACGGCATCATCGCGCCGGGCCGCTACGAGCCCGCGCGGGCCGGTGCGCAAGTGTGTCAAATTCATCGACACATCGCCCCGCCGGCGCCGCGCTCATAGCGTGGCGAGCAGCGCGCTTGCCTCGACGCGGCGGGGAAAATCGCCCGGTGCGGCGAGCAGGCGCTCGAGTTCGCGCCGCGCGCCGCGCTTGTCGCCCGTCTTCGCCAGCACCTGGCCGAGGTGGAAGCGAATCTCGCTGGCGTCGGGCGCCAGCGCGCTGGCCTGTTGCAGCAGCGCCCGTGCGCGCTTGAGCTCGCCGCTGTCGAGCAGGATCCAGCCCAGCGTGTCCATCACGGCCGGGTTGCGCGGCGCCAGCCTCAACGCGTGCTCGGCGTGGGCCAGCGCGCCCTTGTCGTTGACGCGGTGCATCGCCCAGGCCAGGTCATTGAGGCCGAGAACGTTGTGCGGATCGCGCCGCAACACCGCCTCGAGCTGGCCGATGGCGCCGCGAAAGTCGTTGCGCACCAGCTTGCTGCTGGCGTCGTGCAGCCGCACCGCGACATCGTCCGGATGCCGGTCGAGCCAGCGCGCCATGCGGCTGTCCGCTTCGCCCGCCCGGCCGAGCGCGGTGAGCACGCCGTGCAGCTGGATCACCAGGGCGCCGCCGGGCTCGCGCGCGAACGCCTGTTCGTACGCCGCCAGCGCCGCGGCCGGCCTGCGCTGGGCGGTCAGCAGGTCGCCTTCGAGCTTGAAGCCGGCGCCCGCCTGCGGCCGGCGCTGCTGCAACGCCGCTGCCAGGCGGGCGGCCTCGTCGAACTTGCCCTGGCGCACCAGCAGGTCGAGCAGCATCTGGTGCGCGTCGCGCGAATCGGGCTCGAGCGCCACCGCCTTCTTCAGCGCGGCGGCGGCGGCCGCCGGTTCGTGCAGCGCCAGTTTCAGCGCGGCCAGGCGCATCTGCGGCCGCGCCGCCGTCGGCTGCAGCGCCGCCAGCCTGGCGCAGGCCTCGGCGGCGGCCGGCCAGTCCTTGCGCAGCGCATGCATCTCGGCCAGCATGGACAGCGCCTGCGGGCTCGATGGGTTGCTCGCTTGCAGTTTCTGCGCCAGCACCAGCGCCCTGGCGGTGTCGCCGCCGCGCGCGGTCTGCTCGACCAGCCGCAGCGCCAGGGCCAGCGACTCCGGGTTCTCCTTGCAGGCCCGCTCGAGCCAGCCGATCGCCTCGGCCGGCTGGCCCTGGCCGGCGGCGAGCCGCGCCAGCGCTTCCATCAGCGGCGTGCTGCGCGGCGACCTGGCGAGCGCGCCCTGGTAGCGCTTCTTCGCATCGGCGGGGCGCTGTTCGAGCACGTCCAGTTGCGCCAGGTTGTCCAGCGCCGGCAGGTGCAGCGGGTCGAATGCGAGCGCCCTGGAAAAACTGGCGCGCGCGCCGGCGGCGTCATGGCTGGCCAGCAAGACGCCGCCCTTGAGGTTCTGGACCTGCGCGCTGTCGCCCTGTTTCTCCATGGACTGCACTGCGGCGAGGGCCTTGGCGGGCGCGTTCGCGCGCAGGTAGCTCATCACCAGCAGGGCGCCGGTGCGCGGCGTCTGGATGTCGAGCGTGGCGGCGCTTTCGAGCTCGGTGAGAGCGCGTTGATAGTCGCCGCTGCCGAGCCGGCCCAGCGCGGCGGCGGTGTGCAGGTTGGCGGCGCGCGGGTGCAGCGCGCTGGCCTGCTCGAAGTAGCCGGCGGCGCGCTCGAAGTTGCGCGCGCGCATGTGCGCCTCGCCGGCCAGTATCAGCAAGTCGGCATCGCCGGGATGGAGCTCCAGCGCAGGCGCCAGCAGTTCCAGGGCGCCGGCATGGTTGTTCGCGCGCACTTGCAGCGCGGCCATCAGCTTGGTGGCGTGCAGGTGACCCGGGTACAGGTCGAGGAACTTGCGCACATGCTGTTCTGCCAACTGATTCGCGCCGGTGGCTGACTCGACCGCACCAAGCAGCAGGAGCGCCGGCGCGTAGTCAGGCGCGGCGCGCAGGATCTGCTGCAGTTCTTCGGTGGCGGCCGGGAACCTCGCTTCGCGATAGTCCAGCATGGCCTGCGCGTAGAACACCGACAGGCGGCCGGGCGACACCTTGCGCGCCGCCTGCAACTCGGCGCGCGCGGCCGCGAACTTGCCTTCGTCCGTGAGCAGGCTGGCAACATCGACGCGGGCTTGCGCGTTGTGGGGATGCGAAGCGAGGATCGCACGGTAGGCGGCCAGCGCCGCGTCGTGCTTGCCTTCGATGCGCAGCAGGTCGCCCTGGAAGCGCAGGCTGTCGGCGTCGCCGGGGTGGGCTGCCAGCGCGCGCGCCACCATTGCCGCCGCCGGCCCGGGCTGCTGGTCGGCGAAGGCGATGCGCGCCAGGCCGAGCAGCGCGTCGGCGAGCGCGCCGTCTTCCTGCAGCGCCTGGTCGAACAGGGCGCGCGCCTCGTCGCGCCGGTCGAGGCCGAGCAGGGCGGATCCGCGCAAGGCGAGGATGGCGGCCCGGCCGGCGCGCTCGGGCACGCTGTGGAACTCGTCGAGCAGGCGCTGGTACTGGCCCTGCAGCAGCAGGCTCTTGCCCAGCAGGACGAGCAGGTCGGCCGACGGCGTGCCCAGCGCAAGCGCGCGGCGCAGTTCCTTCTCGGCCGATACGGCGTCGGCCTGGTCGATGTAGACTTCGCCGAGCAGGCGGCGCGCATCGCGGTTGTCCGGATCCTTCTGCAGGGCATTCTTCAACTGGATGACGGCCGCGTTGATGTCGCCGCTTTGGCGGTGATGGCGCGCTTCGGCAATCAGCGCCGCCGGTTCGGTGCTGCGCTGGCAGCCGCCCAGCGCCATGCCGAGCGACAGCGCCAGCGCGACGCGGCGATAGTGCCGGCGCGAAGGCCGGAGTGGCCGGATCATGCGATTCTCCTGAAGTGCGGATTGACCTGCGTCACTGACAGGGTAGGGAAGCGGCGCCCGCGCTCGTTGAGGAACATCAACATATACGAGTCGCGGCGGCAACGCGGTCATGTTGCGCGTCGCCTCAGGATGACGTTTTGCGCGCAGGCAGGATCCGCACGACGCCGCGGAAATCGACCGTGTGCAGCGACACCGGCCGGCGCCATACCCGCGCGACATATTCCATCACGCGCTCGGCCTGCAGCAGGTCGAGCCCGCGCCCGTCGTGCAGGTAGTCGTGCCGCAGGTCGAGGCTGCCGTCGGCGCCGACCTTGGCCACGGTGATGCTGGGCGCGCCGAAATTGAATTTCGGCGCCAGGATCGCTTCGCGGATCGCATGGATGTCGCGCGTGGCCACCTTGGTTTCGCCATCCTTGCGCGTTTCGTAGACAAACAGGTCGAGTTGCTCCGCCAGTTCGCGGTCGAGGTAATTGCGGATGAAGCCGAAGTCGTCTTCCTCGCGGCAAATCTCGCGCGCCTTGCCGATGCCGTGCTTGTCGATGATGTGTTCCCACATCGAAAAGCCGAGGTGATACGGATTGAGCGAGAGCGCCAACTGCTGGTCGCCGGCGTACGGGCGCACCACGTCGGAGTGCGACTTGATCGCCGCCAGGTAGAGGTCGGGCGGCAGGAAGGTCGCCTCGCGCAGCAGGCGCGCGTGCCAGTACGATGCCCAGCCTTCGTTCATGATCTGGCAGGCGAAGATCGGATGGAAGTAGAAGGCCTCCTCGCGGACGGCGAGGAAGATGTCGCGTTCCCAGTCCTCGAGGTCGGGCGCGTACTGGGCGAGGAACCACAACAGGTCCGCTTCCGGCTGCGGCGGCAGCGGCGCGCGCTGCGGCGGCGCGTTGGCGGCCGGCGCAGCGAACTCGCCGGGCAGGCGGGCGAAACGGTCGCGGAACAGGTTTGCCGGCGCCTCGGCCGGCGGCACGGAAAACTCGGCAAAGCGCTCGCGGTGCAGCGGCTGGTTGACGTCGATGTGGGTTTCCAGCGCCAGCGCGGCGTCGAGCACGGCTTCGACGCGCTGCTGGCCGTGGGCGGCCAGTGCGCGTTCGAGCCGGTGGGCGCGCGCCGCGCTCTGTTCGAGGATGTGGTTGCCCGCCATCGCCATGAAGCGGGTAAACAGCTGGTTGTTCTTGGCGAAGTCGGCGTGGCCGAGCACGTGGGCCGTCACCAGCGTGTTCTCGGCCAGCGAATTTTGTTCGAGCATGAACGCCTGGCAGGGATCGCCGGGGAACATGACCTCGAAGATTTTCGAGTGGCCCATGTGCTGGCGCACCAGGTGATGGATGTAGCGCACCCCGAACGACCAGTGGCGCATGCGCACCGGCAAGCCGTAGACGGCGATTTCGACCATGAAGTTGCTGGGCACGAGGTCGAAATTGACCGGGTAGAAATCCATCCCGAGCTCGACCGCCAGNNTGCCTCCTGGCCGGTCCCGGCTTCCTGGACGAAGAAGCTGCGCAGCGCGCGCCAGACGTCGTCCGGATTAGCCAGCACGCAGCTGCCGATCGGCAGGCCGCGGCGTTCGAGTTCGCCGCACATGCGCCGCATTTCGGTGTCGAGCGAACGCGGCATGCCGGGCAGGGTTTCGATATAGCCGATGTAGTTCAGCATGCCGCCCAGCTCGGCCAGGGCGTGGCTGGCGGCGTTCCGGTCCTCGCTGAAGTTTTCGCCGTCGGACGCGTAGAACATGTAGATGTTCTCGTGCGCGGCGTCGAGCCCGGTGCGCACCAGGTCGAGCGTGAGGCGGAACGCGCTCGAGGCGATGGTGCCGCCGCTGCCCGACACCTGGAAGAATTCGGCTTCGCTGAACTCCCAGGCGCGCGTGGTGTGGGCGATGAAGCGCGTCTGCACTTTGGCGTACTTGCGGCGGATGCCTTGCAGCGCGAAGAAAAAGAACGACTTGGCCAGCTTGCGTTCGAGCTGGGTCATGCTGGCCGAAACGTCGATGACGAAGAACACTACCGCACTGGTGCTGGGCCGCTGGCGCGCGACGATCTGGCGAAAGCGCAGGTCTTCGTTGGTGAACGGCACCGGGTCGGGTTGCACCGCGCGCCGCTTGATCGCTTCCTTGGCGGTGCGGCGCCGGTCCAGGCGCGACGGCGCGCCGCGCTTGTCCCAGCCTTCGCGCACCAGCTCGGGCGAATCGATGCGGGTGTTGGACAAGGGCTTGAGGTCGGGCAGCTTGAGTTCGTCCCACAGCCAGTCCATCACCTCGTCGATCGAGAATTCGAGCATCAGCTGCACTTCGCCCTGGACATTGCCGCCGGCGCCGGACTGGCCCTGGCCGGCGTCGTCGGGATCGGCCGGCTGCAGCACGTCGCCGGGCTGGCCGTCGCCCTGGCCGGCGCCGCCGCTCATGCGGCCCTCGGCCAGCTTGAAGCGCGCGTGCTCCAGCAGCCGCACCGGTACCTGCACGGTGCGCTGCTGCGAGCCGGTGATCAGGTCGGGGCCGGCGATCAGGTCGGGCAGGTGGTCGCGCACCGCTTCGCGCACCTTGTCGTTGTGGCGCAGCCAGTCGCGCGCCCCGCGCGAGAACAGGTCATACCACGCCGTGTTGAGGGTCGCCTTCACGCCGTCTCCCCGAGCCGTGCTACTCCTGCGCCAGCAAGGTAGTCACATAATTGAGCGCTTCGCGCGCGCTGTGGCTGTCGTAGCCGTATTCATCGACCAGCCGCTTTTCCACGGCCGACACTTTGGTGCGTACTTCTTCGTCCGGCCGCTTGGCCGAACTGACCAGTCGCAGGACGTCGCGGCGCTGCTCGAACAGGTACTGCTGCACCGCCTCGTTCAGTTGCAGGTGGCTCTCGAGGCTGAACTTGACGCCGCGCTTGTAGGCGCCCATGGCCTTGCGCACCACCTCCTGGCGAAACGATTGCTTGCCCGATTCGGAGATGTGGATCTTTTCCTCGACCGCGCGCAGGAAGCGCTCGTCGGGGCGCCGCTCCTCGCTGGTGATCGGGTCCTTGATCTGGCGGTTGTCGAGCATCGCCTCGACCTCGTCGAGGTATTTGTTGAGCAGGTCCTGCGCCTCCTGTTCGAACGACACGAACAGTGCCTTGTGGACGTCCTCCTTGACCCAGCGGTTGTAGAAATCCTTGCGCGTCAGGACCAGGAAATCGACCCACTTGCGCTTTTTCTTGGGGTCGATGCGGGCGTCGCTCTCGATGCCGTCCTTGAGCGCAAGGAGGACGTCCATGGTCGACAGGCTCTTCTGGTTCGACTGGATGATCGCGTTCGACAGCGCATTGATGACGAAGCGCGGCGACACGCCACCCAGGCCTTCGTCGGGCGCCTTGTCCTTTTCCTTGATGCGGCGCACGTCGGCGCGGTTGACGCCGTCGACTTCCTCGTCGGCGTGGATGCGCACCTTGCGCACCAGTTCGACTTCCTTGTCGTCGCCTTCCTGGATACGGCTGAGGATGGCGAACACGGCGGCCGCGTGCAGCACGTGCGGGTCGAGGTGGACGTCGCGAAACGCCGGCGCCGCCGACGAAATGAGCTTGTGGTAGATGCGCGCTTCTTCCTTGTAGTTGAGCGTGTAGGGCACCTGGATGATGACCATGCGGTCGAGCAGGGCTTCGTTTTCGCTCTCCTGCAGGAACTTGCGGAACTCGGCCAGGTTGGTGTGGGCGAGGATGGTTTCATCGAGGTAGATCAGCGGGAAGCGCGAGACCTTGACGTTCTTTTCCTGCGTCAAGGTCAGCAGCAGGTAGAGGAATTCGCGCTTGACCTTGAGGATCTCGATCATTTCGAGCACGCCGCGGCTGGCGGCGTAGACGGCGCCCGACCACGACCAGGCGCGCGGGTCGCCTTCGTCGCCGAACTCGGCCACCTTGGACAGGTCGACCGAACCGACCAGGTCGGCCAGGTCGGCGGTGGTGGGATCGTGCGGCGCGTAGGTGCCGATGCCGCTGCGGCCTGCTTCGGAAATGAAGAAGCGTTCGACCGGCATCTGCATGAAGTCGCCGGCGAACTGGTCTTCGAGGCGGGCGCGGCAGTGGGGGCAGAGTTCGCCGGCGATGTCGATGCCGTAGGTGTTGCGGCAGCTGGCGCGCATGCTGTGCGGCACCAGGTGCAGCGGCGACTCGTGCACCGGGCAGCCGCGGATCGCGTACAGCGCGCCGTCGTCGGTGTAGCTGTATTCTTCGAGGCCGCGCTTGAGCAGGATGACGAGGGTGGACTTGCCGCCCGACGGCGGCCCGAGCAGGAGCAGCAGGCGCCGGCCGACTTCGGAGCCGGCGGCGGCGGCCTTGAAATAGTCGATGACGCGCTCGATCGCTTCGTCGATGCCGAACAGTTCGTCTTCGAACAGCTTGCAATGCCAGTGGCCGTCGCCATCCTGGGTGAAGGTGGCGCGGATCATGTCCCAGATATATTGATGGGAGCTGCGCGCGACGTGTTCGGGCGCGAGCGCGAGGATTTCCTGCATGAACGCGGAAAATGGCCCCGTCCAGTGGCCGGCCCGGTGCTGCTGGGTGAACAGGCTCAGGCTCCTGATGAAGCTGTCTTGCTGGTCATCGCCTGGTAGCGTCACGTTTCCTCCGGTTCAAGTGGGCGCGGTCCGGCGTTGCGGCGCGCCTGCCAGTAACCAGTATCAGCCCGGGGAGCCGTCAGCGAATGAGGGGTGTCAACGTGCGCGACCGAACCAGTTCGCGATTCGGTGGACTAAGGCAGTGAGAATATCGCTAGCATTTGCGCCGTCATTCCCGCCTTCGCGGAAACGACGGCGCGTCGGTTAGTGGGTGTGCAGGGAGTGCGCGGCGGCGAGGAAGTCGTCTTTGCCGATGTCGGCCAGTTCGAGCACGTCGGCCACGCCGAACAAGGTGAAGTTTCGGTCGATCGAGCGGATGTAGGCCGGGTCGTAATGGTCGACCAGCAATTCGTCGACCAGCTGCGGCATGCGGCCGCCGTTGGCCATGTCGTGCCAGGCGGTGATCTTGTCGCGCCCGTGCAGCTTGACCAGGCATTCGAGCTGGGTGTTGAGCAACGCCGGATCGGCGGTGAAGTGGTGGTAGTCCTCCATCAGCAGGCGCACCCGGTTCGGCCGCGACAGGGTCAGCGAAATGCACGGCGACAGGCGCATCTGTTCCATCACCGCGTCCGGCACGCGCAGGTTGCCGACCTTCTTGCTTTCGGATTCGACGAACACCGGCAGCGCCGGATCGAAGTGGCGCAGCTTGTCCCAGATGAGCGTCTCGAACATCTTCTGCGACGGTTGCGGCTGGCTCGGCAAATGGCCCAGCACCGAGCCGCGGTGCGCCGCCAGCTGTTCGAGGTCGAGCACCTGGGCGCCGATCGAGTCGAGCACTTCGAGCAGGCGGCTCTTGCCGCTGCCGGTGGTGCCGCAGATGACCTTGTACGACAGCTTCGGCGGCGTGGCGAGCGCCTCGCTGACATGGGCGCGGTAGGCCTTGTAGCCGCCGTCGAGCTGGATGGCGGGCCAGCCGATCTTGGCCAGCACATGCGCCATCGCGCCGCTGCGGTTGCCGCCGCGCCAGCAATAGATCAGCGGCTTCCAGTCGCGCGGCTTGTCGATCCACAGTTCTTCGATGTGGCGGGCGATGTTGCGCGAGACCAGCGCGGCGCCGACCTTCTTGGCCTCGAACGAATTGACCTGGACGTACGTGGTGCCGACGCGGATGCGCTCCTCGTTGTCGAGGACCGGGCAGTTGATGGCGCCGGGAATATGGTCGAGCGCGAACTCGCCCTCGCTGCGCACGTCGATGATGGCATCGAATTCGGCCAGCGTGGGAAGGACGTCCGTGAAACTAAGTAGGGCCGGATATTTCATCGTGCTTTGACTAGTGGGAGGAACTTCGGCCAGATATTGGCCAGGATGGCCGGGTGGGCCTGGGCGGTCGGGTGCAGGCGGTCGGCCTGGAATAGTGCCGGCTTTTCCGCCACGCCCTCGAGCATGAACGGCACCAGCGGCGCCTTCAGCTGCGTCGCCACGGTCTTGTACATACCGAAGAAGCGCTCGGTGTAGTCGCGCCCGTAGTTGGGCGGCATGCGCATGCCGACCAGCAGCACCTGGGCGTTGTTCTTGCGGGCCAGTTCGACCATCGCGCGCATGTTCGCTTCGGCGGCAGCCAGCGGCAGGCCGCGCAGGGCGTCGTTGGCGCCCAGTTCGATGACGACGAGCGCCGGGTGGTGCTGGGCCAGCAGCGCCGGCAGGCGGGTGCGCCCGCCGCTGGTGGTTTCGCCGCTGATGCTGGCGTTGACGATGGTGGCGTCGATCTTTTCGGCCTTGAGCTTCTGGTCGAGCAGCGCGACCCAGCCGCTGCCGCGCGTCAGGCCGTACTCGGCCGACAGGCTGTCACCGAGCACGAGCACCGTTTTTGGTGCAGAATGGGCGAGCGCCGCGGCCAGCAGCAAGGCCGCGCCGAGCATCCATTTTTTGAGAAAAGCAAGCATGCGTGACATCCCAGAAGCTTCAAAAAGTTACGTTAACGATCATGCCAGGCCGCCGGCGGCGATCGAGGTTCGCCAGCTGTCGAAGCGGGTGGCCGACGCCAGCGGCGAGCTCACTATCCTGCACAGCGTGGATTTTACAGTGCAACCGGCCGAGACGCTCGCCATCGTCGGCGCTTCCGGGTCCGGCAAGTCGACCCTGCTCGGACTGCTGGCGGGACTGGACAGCCCGTCGGGCGGCACCGTCATCCTCGACGGCGTCGACATCTTCGCGCTCGATGAAGACGGCCGCGCCAGGCTGCGGATGGAAAAGCTGGGCTTCGTGTTCCAGTCGTTCCAGTTGCTGGCGCACCTGAATGCGCTGGAAAACGTCATGCTGCCGCTGGAACTGCGCGGCGACGCCGAGGCGCGCGCCAAGGCGAGCGCCATGCTGGGCCGGGTCGGGCTGTCGAGCCGGCTGAAGCATTATCCGAAATTCCTGTCCGGCGGCGAGCAGCAGCGCGTGGCGCTGGCGCGCGCCTTTGTCACCGAGCCGCCGCTGCTGTTCGCCGACGAGCCGACCGGCAGCCTCGATGCGGCCACCGGCGAAGCGGTGATCCAGCTGATGTTCGAACTGAACCGCGAGCGCAAGTCGACGCTGGTGCTGGTGACGCACGACACGTCGATCGCCGCGCGCTGCGGCCGCATCATCACGATTGCGGCGGGGCGGCTGGTGTAACCAGTTCGTTGAGCACCGCGCGCGCCGCGGCCGGCAGTTCGCCGGCGCACATGCCGATCGGCCCGATGCCCTGCGTGACCAGGCGGTCGGCCGCCGCGCCGTGAATCCAGACCGCGCCGAGCGCTGCNNTCGCGCGCCGGCCAGCCTTGCGCCAGCAGGGCGCCGCAAATGCCTGCCAGGACGTCCCCGGTTCCGGCCGAGGCCAGGCCTGGATTGCCGCTGGTGTTGACGACGGCCGAGCCATCCGGGGCGGCGATCACGCTGCCCGAACCCTTGAGTACGACGATTGCCTGGAAGCGGGCGGCGATCGCGCGCGCGGCGGCGAGGCGGTCGTGCTGGATCTCGGCACTGGTCACGCCGAGCAGGCGCGCCGCTTCGAGCGGATGGGGCGTCATTATTTTTGCTGCCGAACGCCCTGTGAGGCGGCCTTGCAGGTCGACGCTGGCAGAGATCAGGTTGAGCGCATCGGCGTCGAGCACCAGCGCGGCGTCGCCGTGCAGGGCCTTGGCCAGCAGTTCCATCGCGTGCGCCGAGCCGCCCATGCCCGGCCCAACCACCAGCGTGCCTTCGTCAAGCGGGTATGTAGCGGCATCGCGGAACATGACCTCGGGCTGCACGCTGTCAAACGTCGGGCCGGGATCGAGCGCCGCCACCAGCACGCGGCCGGCGCCGGCGTACAGCGCGCCGCGCGCCGACAGCATCGCGGCGCCGGACATGCCGTGCGCGCCGCCGACGATGGCGACGTCGCCGAAGCTGCCCTTGTGCGAATTGTTCAGGCGCGGCGTGAGGTGGCGCGCAAACACCGCCGGCTCGTTCAGTTCCGCCTGGGCTGCAGGAAGATCATCCGGGTCGATGGCGAGGGCATCGACCTGCACCTCGCCGGCGTGATCGCGCCCCTCGAATGTGTGCAGGCCGGCTTTGTCGGCGATGAAGGTGAGCGTGCGGACCGCCCGCAGCGCCACGCCGTGCGGGCCGACCACGGCGCCGGTATCGGCATCGAGGCCGCTAGGCACGTCGAGCGCCAGCACCGGCCAGCCCAGTTGATTGACCGACTCCACCAGCGCGCGCGGCTCGCCGTCGAGCGGGCGCGCGAGGCCGATGCCGAACAGGCCATCGATCACCAGGCCGGGCGCCAGGTCGGGCAGGACACCAAGGAAGCGCACCTGGTTTTCAGCGGCGCGGGCCAGCGCCTGCGCGGTTTCGGCCGACACCAGCTGCGGGCCGGGCAGGTAGAGCACCGCGACATCGACGCCGGCATTGGCGTGCGCCAGGTTGGCTGCGGTCTCGAGCGCGTCGCCGCCATTGTTGCCGGGGCCGGCGAGCAGCAGCACGCTGCGGTTGGCCTGGCCGGCCAGCATGGCGAGGGCGACGTGGGCGGCGGCCTGGCCGGCGCGCTGCATCAGCGTGCCCGGTTCCAGCGTTGCGGCCGCGGCCTGTTCGATTGCGCGGACCTGTGCCACCGTAAATAAAGCCTTCATTCATTCTCCAATTTTTGCGACAGTTAGCATGCATTTTCGCTAATTTTCGAGTTTGGGGCGAATACAATAGGAAGTACAGCGTATTTAGCGCAAGGAGCGGAGATGGATTGGCAGTTCTGGATTGATCGCGGCGGCACCTTTACCGACATCGTTGCGCGCCGGCCCGACGGCGCGCTGGTCACGCACAAGCTGCTGTCGGAGGATCCGGAGCGCTACCAGGACGCGGCGGTGGCCGGCATCCGCCACCTGCTCGGCCTGGCCGCCGATGCGCCGATCCCGGTCGCCGGCATTGAAGCGGTCAAGATGGGCACGACGGTGGCCACCAACGCGCTGCTCGAGCGCAAAGGCGAGCCGACCGCGCTGGCCATCACGCGCGGCTTTCGCGATGCCTTGCGCATCGCCTACCAGAACCGCCCGCGCCTGTTCGACCGCCACATCGTGCTGCCCGAGTTGCTGTATTCGCGGGTAGTGGAAATCGACGAACGGGTCGGCGCCCACGGCGACGTGCTGCGCCCGATCGACGAAGCGGCCACCCGCGCCGCGCTGCAGGCGGTGTACGACCAGGGCCTGCGATCATTGGCGATCGTCTTCATGCACGGCTACCGCTTCACCGAGCACGAAGCGGCGGCGGCGCGCATCGCCCGCGAGATTGGCTTCGCGCAGATATCTGTGTCGCACCAGGTCAGCCCGATGATGAAACTGGTCGCGCGCGGCGACACCACGGTGGTCGACGCCTACCTGTCGCCGATCCTGCGGCGCTACGTCGCCCAGGTGGCGGCGCAGATGCCGGACGTGAACCTGCAGTTCATGCAGTCGAACGGCGGCCTGACCGACGCACGCGCTTTCCACGGCAAGGACAGCATCCTGTCAGGGCCGGCCGGCGGCATCGTCGGCATGGTGCGCGCCAGCCAGCTGGCCGGGTTCGAGCGCGTGATCGGCTTCGACATGGGCGGCACTTCAACCGACGTGTCGCACTTTTCGGGCGAGTTCGAACGCGTGTTCGAGACGCAGGTGGCTGGCGTGCGCATGCGCGCGCCGATGATGAGCATCCACACGGTGGCGGCGGGCGGCGGTTCGATCCTGCATTTCGACGGCAGCCGCTATCGCGTCGGGCCGGACAGCGCGGGCGCCAATCCCGGGCCGGCCAGCTACCGGCGCGGCGGGCCGCTGGCGGTCACCGACTGCAATCTCATGCTGGGCAAAATCCAGCCGGCGCATTTCCCGCACCTGTTCGGCAGCGATGGGCAGCAGGCGTTGGATCATGATACGGTTTTGGCGAAATTCAATGAAATGGCGTATCGGATTGGCGAAGCGACCGGCAGGACGCCGGCGCCGGAGGAGGTCGCGGAAGGCTTCATCCGCATCGCGGTGGGGAACATGGCCAATGCGATCAAGCAGATTTCGGTTCAGCGCGGGCACGACGTCACCGAATACACGCTGACCAGCTTCGGCGGCGCCGGCGGGCAGCACGCCTGCCTGGTGGCCGACGCGCTGGGCATGAAGACGGTGTTCGTCCATACGCTGGCGGGCGTGATGTCCGCGTACGGCATGGGCCTGGCCGACCAGACGGCAATGCGCGAGGCCGCGGTCGAATTGCGNNCAGGAACTGCTGGCGCAAGGCGTGGCGGCAGAGCGCATCACGCTGGTGCGGCGCGTCCACCTGCGCTACGAAGGCACCGACTCGGCCATCATCGTCCTGTTCGACGACTTTGCGGCGATGCAGGTCCAGTTCGAAGCGGCTTACAAGAAGCGGTTCTCGTTCCTGATGCCGACGAAGGCGCTGGTGGTGGAAGCGGTGTCGGTCGAAGCGATCGGCGCATCGGGCGCACCGGCTGAAGTGGTCGCTCCCGCCGTGCCGCGCGAGGGCGCGCTGGCGCGGCGCGAAACGGTGCGCATGTTCGGCGGCGGCGAGTGGCACGACACCGGCCTGTACCAACGTGGCGACCTGCGCATCGGCGACGCGATCGACGGCCCGGCGATCATCGCCGAGGACAATGCCACCACGGTGGTCGAACCGGGCTGGCAGGCGCGCGTCACGCCGCACAACCACATGATCCTGACGCGGGTCGAAGCGCTGCCCGAAAGGCACGCAATCGGCACCAGCGCCGACCCGGTGATGCTGGAGATCTTCAACAACCTGTTCATGTCGATCGCCGAGCAAATGGGGCTGCGGCTGCAAAACACCGCGTATTCGGTGAACATCAAGGAGCGGCTCGACTTCAGTTGCGCGATCTTCGACGCCGGCGGCAACCTGATCGCCAACGCGCCGCACATGCCGGTGCACCTCGGCTCGATGGGCGAGAGCATCAAGACGGTGATGCGCGAGAACGCCGGGGCAATGCGGGCCGGCGACGTCTTCATGCTCAACGATCCTTACAATGGCGGCACGCACCTGCCCGACGTGACGGTGATTTCGCCGGTGTTCGACGAGGCCGGCGGCACCATCCTGTTCTACGTCGGCTCGCGCGGACACCACGCCGATATAGGCGGCACCACGCCCGGCTCGATGCCGCCCGATTCCGAGTTCATCGAGCAGGAAGGCGTGTTGATCGATAACTTCAAGCTGGTCGCCGGCTTTGATTGCCTGCTGCGCGACGCCGAGGCGCGCGCCCTGTTGCTCGGGGCACGCTACCCGGCGCGCAATCCGGACCAGAACATGGCCGACCTGCGGGCGCAGGTGGCGGCCAACCAGAAGGGCGTTGACGAGTTGCGCAAGATGGTCGCCCATTTCGGGCTCGACGTGGTGCAGGCCTACATGGGGCACGTGCAGGACAACGCGGAGGAGGCGGTGCGGCGCGTCATCACGGCGCTCAGGGACGGCCACTACCGCCTGGAGCTCGACAACGGCGCGCGGATCGAGGTGGCGATCCGGGTCGACCATGCGGCGCGCGGCGCGGAGATCGATTTCACCGGCACATCGGCGCAGGTGGCGAACAATTTCAATGCGCCGTCGGCGGTGTGCATGGCGGCGGTGCTGTACGTGTTCCGCACGCTGGTGGACGACGACATCCCGCTCAATGCCGGCTGCCTCAAGCCGCTGCGGGTGATCATTCCGCCCGGGTCGATGCTCAATCCGCGCTATCCGGCGTCGGTCGTGTCGGGCAATGTCGAGACGTCGACCTGCATCACCAACGCGCTGTATGGCGCACTGGGCGTGATGGCGGCGGCTCAGGGCACGATGAACAACTTCACGTTCGGGAATGCGCGCTACCAGTATTACGAAACGATATCGGGCGGTTCGGGCGCGGGGGAAGGGTTCGACGGTACCGACGTGGTGCAGACCAATATGACCAACTCGCGGCTGACCGACCCGGAAATCCTCGAATTCCGCTTCCCGGTGCGGCTCGAGAGCTACGAGATCCGGGCCGGCTCGGGCGGGGCGGGGCGCTGGCACGGCGGCAATGGCGGCATCCGCAAGGTGCGCTTCCTCGAGCCGATGACGGCGGCGATCCTGTCGAACAACCGCATCTACCCGCCGTTCGGGATGGCGGGCGGCAGTCCGGGCGCGCTGGGCAAGAACCGCGTCGAGCGCGCCGATGGCACGGTGGAGGAGCTGGCGCACATCGGCAAGGTCGAGATGGGCGTCGGCGACGTGTTCGTCATCGAAACGCCCGGCGGCGGCGGTTACGGCTGACCTGTCGTTCCCGCCTGCGCGGGAACGACGGTGCTGAAGGTGGTGGTCAGGTGGAGATGCCGTACTTGCGCTTGGCGGCCATGTATTTTTCGTCGAGCACGGCGAGCGTCGGGTGCGCCGCGTCGAGCTTGCGGATGGTGCCGATGGCGTTGACGCATTGCTCGGCCAGCGGGTGATCCCAGCCAAGTTCGCCGATCTGGCGCAGGATTCCCAGCACCAGCGCGATCATCACCTTCAGGTTCCCCGGCGATACGTGGCGCGCTTCGAGCAGGGTTTGCACCGCGCCCTTGAAGTCGCCCATGTTGGTTTTTTCGGCCGCGACATCGAGCAGTCCCTGCCCCTGCGCCTTGAGGTGCACGCCCATGCCTTCGGCGAGGTCGGGCCGCCCCGCCTTGACGAACACGCTCATCGCCTGCTGCATCGAGACGCCGCTGCCGACGTCGTTCATCACCGACAGCATGACCTCGGACGCTTCCTTATCGAGCTTGTTGGTCAGGCAGCTGCGCGCGAGCCCGATCTTCAGGTTGCTCGACAGCGCCGTGCTGCCGCGCACAGCCTGCACCGCCGCATTGAGTTCGTTCACGGCGTCGGCCATCTTGCCGGCCGCTTCGTGCAGCATGGCGGTGGAAATTGCNNTTGCGGATTAGCGCCTTGATCAGGTTGACGTGGTCTTCCGGATCGCGGAACTCGGAGTACTTGGCCTTGGTGACCACCTGGCGGAACGACTTTTCGGCCGCCGCGACGTCGCCGGCGTCGAGCGCGACTTCGCCGAGCTTGCGCAGGCGGCGCACCATGTGCGGCGAGATCGCCACCGCATCTTCGAGTATGCGCTGGGCGCTGGCGCTTGCGCCGCTCGTTTCGTGGCAGCGCGCCAGCAGGTCGTAGGCCGCCATCAGTTTCGGATTGTCCGTCACCAGCTTGGTCAGCACCGCTTCGGCTTCGTCAAAGCGCTCCTGGGCGAACAGGGTGCGCGCCAGCCCGAGGCCGGCCCAGCCGAACGGTTTGGCGGCCAGGATCGCGGAGTACAGCGCCTCGGCTTCGCCCAGTTCGTTGATGCTGACATACAGGTCGGCGCGCAGGCGGGCGAAGTCGGTCGCATAGCGCGAATGGGCCGCCTCGGCCATCGCGCACAGGCGGATCGCTTCGCGCAGGTTGCCCTGGCCGATCTGCTGGTAGGCCGGCAGGAAAGCGCCGCGCCGCTCGATCGCACGGGCGATCCGGGCGCTCAACACGTCGACGGTGAACGGCTTGAGGATGTAGTCGGTCGGCGTCAGTTCGGCCGCGCTGACCACTTTGCCGTACACGCCTTCGGACGTGATCATGATGAAGATGGTCAGCAGGCCGATCAACCTGTGGTGACGCAGGTCTTCGAGCAGCTGCTGGCCGTCCTGGCCGTCGTCGGTGCCGCTGCCAAGGTCGTATTCGCACAAGACGATGTCGTAGGATTTTCTGGCGAGCTGCTTGATCGCGGTGCCGGAACTGACCGCGAATTCGATCTTCGTGATGCCCGACTGGTTCAGCATGTTCTGCAAGCTGCCCCGCATGCCGGGATTCGGATCGACTACCAAAACTGACAAATGGCTATTAGCTTGCATCGGTTTTTGCTCTCGTGTCCCGGCCAGGCCAGGTGATTTGTCGCGTCGCCACCCTAGTTAACGGCAACCTCGGGAAAGTCTTGAAACCGGACGATACATTATTGTCGATATGGAAAGCAATAGCGATGAAAGGCATAGTGGCCGACGAGCCACCGATGGTGCGACGCGGTATAATGACGGACTAAGGAAATCGCCTCACGCATCATCGGCGCCACCTCGACCTTTAACCCGCAGCTACGCTGCATCAACCACGATCCCAACCATGTTGATTCTGCCGGGTTCCAATGCCCTGTCCGCATTTCGTAGCCAACGCCTCCTGAGCCAACTTCAATCGGCCGCCCCGCATGTCGCCGCCGTCACGGCGCGCTTTGTCCACTTCATCGATTCCAGTACGCCGCTGTCGGCCGACGACACCAACCGTCTCGACGCCATGCTCACTTACGGCGAGCCGGCCCAGGGCCACGTGGCCAGCGGCGCGACCGAAGAGTTCTTCGTGATCCCGCGCTTCGGCACGATTTCGCCGTGGGCGTCGAAGGCGACCGACATCGCGCACAACTGCGGCATGGCGCAGATCCACCGCATCGAGCGCGGCATCGCCTATACGCTGGAGCTGAAGGGCGGCATCCTCGGCACCGGCATCGGCGCCGCCAAGAAGCTGTCGGAGAGCGAACTGGCGGCAGTCGCCGGCCTGCTGCACGACCGCATGACCGAGTCGGTGCTGCGCAGCGCCGACCAGGCCTCGCAGCTGTTCCGCGAACTGGAAGCGAAGCCGCTGGAATCGGTCGACCTGCTCGGCGAAGGCCGCGCGGCGCTTGAATTCGCGAACGCCGACCTTGGCCTGGCCCTGTCGGACGACGAGATCGACTACCTGGTGGAGGCGTTCACGCGCGCGCGCCGCAATCCGACCGACGTCGAACTGATGATGTTCGCGCAGGCGAACAGCGAGCATTGCCGCCACAAGATCTTCAANNACGCACCAGCTGCAGCCGAAGGGCACGATTGTCGCCTACAGCGACAACTCGTCGATCATGGAAGGCGCCGTCGTCTCGCGCTTCTATCCGCGCGGCGCGGGACATGAATACGCGGCGTCGACCGAACTGACGCACACGTTGATGAAGGTCGAAACGCACAACCACCCGACCGCGATCTCGCCGTTCCAGGGCGCCTCGACCGGCGCCGGCGGCGAANNTTCTCGAACGAATTCGGCCGGCCGGTGCTGGGCGGCTTTTTCCGCACCTACGAGCAGAACGTCGGCCGCCTGTCGGCCGGCGCGCCCGACACCGTGTACGGCTACCACAAGCCGATCATGATCGCCGGCGGCATCGGCAGCATCGCCGACCAGCACACCCACAAGAACGACATCCCGGTCGGCAGCCTGCTGATCCAGCTGGGCGGACCCGGCATGCGCATCGGCATGGGCGGCAGCGCCGCATCGTCGATGGCGACCGGCGCCAACACCGCCGACCTGGACTTCGACTCGGTCCAGCGCGGCAATCCGGAGATGGAGCGGCGCGCGCAGGAAGTGATCAACGCGTGCTGGCAGATGGGCACGGACAATCCGATCATCTCGATCCACGACGTCGGCGCCGGCGGCCTGTCGAACGCTTTCCCTGAAATCACCAACGACGCCAAGCGCGGCGCGATCTTCGACCTGCGCAAGGTACCGCTGGAAGAAAGCGGCATGGCGCCGAAGGAAATCTGGAGCAACGAGTCGCAGGAACGCTACGTGTTGGCGATCGCCCCGGGCGACTTGCCGCTGTTTGCCGCGCTGTGCGAACGCGAGCGCTGCCTGTACGCCGCGGTCGGCGTCGCGACCGAGGAACGCCAGCTCAAGCTGATCGATCCTCTCAACGGCAACAACCCGGTCGACATGCCGATGGACGTCCTGCTCGGCAAGCCGCCGAAGATGCAGCGCGACGTGCATCACGTGAAAAACGAATTCGCGGCGATCGACCTGACCGGGCTCGACCTGGCCGACGTCGCGCGCAAGGTGCTGCTGCTGCCGGCGGTGGCCGACAAGTCGTTCCTGATCACGATCGGCGACCGCAGCGTCGGCGGCATGACCATGCGTGACCAGATGGTCGGCCCTTGGCAGGTGCCGGTGGCCGACTGCGCGGTCACCGCGATGAGTTTCGAAGGCTACCTCGGCGAAGCGATGTCGATGGGTGAACGCACCCCGCTGGCGGTGATCGACGCCGCCGCATCNNTCGGCATGGAACTGTGCCCGGCGCTGGGCATCAGCATCCCGGTCGGCAAGGATTCGCTGTCGATGCGCACGACCTGGAACGACGGCGACGCCGCCAAGGCAGTGCTCTCGCCGGTGTCGCTGATCGTGTCGGCGTTCGCGCCGGTAGTCGACGTGCGCCGCACATTGACGCCGCAGCTGCGCATGGATTGTGGCGACACAGTCATGATCCTGGTCGACCTCGGGCGCGGCAAGAACCGCCTCGGCGCCTCGGCGCTGTCGCTGGTGACGCAGCAGCTCGGCAACGACGCGCCGGACGTCGACAGCGCGGACGACCTGAAAGGCTTCTTCGCGGCGATCCAGCAACTGAATACGGAATCGAAACTGCTGGCCTACCACGACCGTTCCGACGGCGGCCTGTATGCGACGCTGTGCGAGATGGCGTTCGCCGGCCGCTGCGGCCTGTCGATCAACCTCGACATCCTGGCGATGGAAGGCGAACACGCAGCCGACTGGGGCGACGCCAAGAACTGGGCCGGCCAGGTGGCCGAGCGCCGCAACGAGCTGACCTTGCGCGCGCTGTTCGCGGAAGAACTCGGCGCGGTAATCCAGGTGCGCGCCGAAGACAAGAGCGCGGTGATGAACGTCCTGCGCCAGTATCAGCTGGGCGCGTGGAGCCACATCATCGGCAAGCCGAACGAGCGCGGCGTGATCGAATTCACGCGCGACGCGAAGACCGTCTACAGCGAGCAGCGCAGCGCGTTGCACCGCCTGTGGAGCGAGACCAGCTGGCGCATCGCGCGCCTGCGCGACAATCCGGCCTGTGCCGATGCCGAATACGACCGACTGCTCGACGCGACCGACCCAGGCATCTCGCCGGTGCTGACGTTCGACCCGAGCGAGAACGTCGCGGCGCCGTTCATCGGCACTGGCGCGCGGCCGCGCGTGGCGATCCTGCGCGAGCAGGGCGTCAACTCGCATATCGAGACGGCGTACGTGATGCACCAGGCCGGCTTTGCCGCGGTCGACGTGCACATGAGCGACCTGATTGCGGGCCGCGTCAAGCTGGACGACTTCCAGGGCGTGATCGCGGTCGGCGGCTTCTCGTACGGCGACGTGCTGGGCGCCGGCGAAGGCTGGGCCAAGACGATCCTGTTCAACAACCTGCTGGCGGACCAGTTCGCGCGCTTCTTCGGCCGCGCCGACACCTTCGGCCTGGGCGTGTGCAACGGCTGCCAGATGATGAGCAACCTGAAGTCGATCATCCCGGGTGCGCATGCGTGGCCGAAGTTCACCCGCAACAAGTCGGAGCAGTTCGAAGCGCGCTTCGGCATGGTCGAGGTGCTCGATTCGCCGTCGCTGTTCTTCAGCGGGATGGCCGGCACCAAAACGCCGATCGCCATCGCGCACGGCGAGGGCTATGCCGACTTCTCGCAGACGGGCGACAGCGCCACTGTCATCCGCGCGCTGCGCTTCGTCGACAACCGCGGTGAGGCGACCGAAGCGTATCCTTTCAATCCGAACGGTTCGCCGCAGGGCCTGACCGCGGTGACCACGGCGGACGGTCGTTTCAGCGTGATGATGCCGCACGCCGAGCGCGTGTTCCGGTCGGTGCAGCAGTCGTGGCATCCCGAGTCGTGGGGCGAGGATTCGCCGTGGATGCGCATGTTCCGCAACGCCCGCAAGTTCGTGGGGTAATGTGAAAATGTGAGTAGTGATGTGCGCCAAGTGCCGCGCGGGGCGGGAACTCGCGCACATCACGCTGGTTGGAACCATCTCCGTAATCGTTTACTATTTCGATATGTTCCGGACTGGAGAATCGAATGCGCCCCTCAGTATTGCTTGAACTCAAGCGAGCTGACATTCTTGAGGCGGTGAGCCGCTTCCGGACGGCGAATTTGCGCATCTTCGGATCGGTGTTACATGGCACTGACGGGGACAGCAGTGACCTTGATTTGTTAGTCGACGCATTGCCTGGCGCGACATTATTTGATTTGGGCGGCCTGCACGACGAACTCGAAAATCTGCTTGGTGTCCGCGTTGACCTATTGACGCCAGCTGATATACCTTCGGAGTTCCGGGACGAAGTGCTGGCCGAAGCTCAAGCCGTATGAACAAGCGGCGGCTTTCGGATTATCTTGGTCACCTTCATCAGGCTGCGTCAGCTGCTTGCGATTATGTAGAAACGATAGACCAGCAAGAGTTCTTAGCTTATGTCACCCGACGATTTACAGAGCATTGCCGAATACATCATGCCGTCGTTTCCGGCGTGTGCTTCGGATCTCGGATTTCTTTTTGGGACCCGCCATGGCGTACCGGAGTTTTGCGAAGTGGCGCATGGACTCTGGCAGAACGGCATGTTCAGTCGTCTGCTGGTATCCGGTGGACGGACAGGGTCTTCGCCGCTGGCAGAGGCAGACATGATCGCCGAGCGACTGTTACGGCTCGGGATACCTGAAACCGTTCTCATACTGGAGACTGCAGCAACGAACACAGGTGAGAACGTGCGGTTCGGCCGGGCCAG
>CXWL01008943.1_pt2 | contig 40991 bp, 42 predicted proteins | sample 590931 | NCBI WGS metagenome assembly CXWL01 (sample SAMEA3498368, study PRJEB10139) | groundwater metagenome | biome: water well; material: biofilm material | place: Germany | collected 2015-04-27 | reverse complement strand
CGAGACCGCTCTTGAAATCGCACTCGGCGGCAGACGGACCAAGAAACTATCCGGACCATCCTCCTAGCAACGGGTTGACCTCTTGTCGGTGCTCCGTCGTTGCGTGGCCGCGTTCACCTGCCTTTCGCCAATGTTTCCCGGCAAGACTTGACCCTGTCTTTTCACGCACAAGAACAGACTCCCGGTACATTTTCCTTTCCTGATCCGAGTCCCCGTCGAATCCCAAGAGAGGCGAACTCATCGCGTAAAGACTCCCGACCCCTTTGTTTTGCCTCCCGGTCGCAAATTCCCTTGCGGGAGAAGTGGCAAATCATCGCCGGCGGCGCGGAAGAAAAGACTCCTCGTACATTTCCCTCTTCCGCAAGGACAAGCGCTACTGTTGACCTGCGTGTTGCCCGACACGTACCGGCTGTTTCAATCCTCGCCCGCCCCGAAGGACGGGCGCTACCTCTCCCCATCAAACGCGAGAGTGCAGGTACAGACGTTTCAATCCTCGCCCGCCCCGAAGGACGGGCGCTACCCGGATCTGCTCGCCGGCCTGGTGATTCCAGACCGAGTTTCAATCCTCGCCCGCCCCGAAGGACGGGCGCTACCCACACAGCGTGGGCATGATCGTAAGCGGAAGCGGTTTCAATCCTCGCCCGCCCCGAAGGACGGGCGCTACCGGAAGTCCCTGTGGACTGGGGGGATGATCTCTGGTTTCAATCCTCGCCCGCCCCGAAGGACGGGCGCTACGTCGATCCAAAAAATCCATGTGTGGCCGCTTTTAAGTTTCAATCCTCGCCCGCCCCGAAGGACGGGCGCTACTACGCAAGGGTCTTAAAAACCCTGGTCTCACAAGGTTTCAATCCTCGCCCGCCCCGAAGGACGGGCGCTACTGCCAGCGATCCGCGATTCAAGATCTTCACGACCGTTTCAATCCTCGCCCGCCCCGAAGGACGGGCGCTACGTGATGGAGATGTTGGGGCCTGCCTTGCCTCTGGTTTCAATCCTCGCCCGCCCCGAAGGACGGGCGCTACGAGCGAGCAATCGTCCAGGCGATTTCCGCGCTGCCGTTTCAATCCTCGCCCGCCCCGAAGGACGGGCGCTACGGGCTGGGTTGTGGGGCAAGGTTGGCCCGTGGACGTTTCAATCCTCGCCCGCCCCGAAGGACGGGCGCTACGATTGCCGATCAAACAGCTCGTGCAACTGAGCCGGGTTTCAATCCTCGCCCGCCCCGAAGGACGGGCGCTACAACGAAAGCACTAGGCTTGATAGATCTGTATCGAGTTTCAATCCTCGCCCGCCCCGAAGGACGGGCGCTACGGGACACCCTCACGAGTCCTTCCTTCATCCTGGAGCGTTTCAATCCTCGCCCGCCCCGAAGGACGGGCGCTACTCAGGGACGCAGACCTCACGGACGCAGACCTCAGGGTTTCAATCCTCGCCCGCCCCGAAGGACGGGCGCTACGCTTGTCGGCCTTCACGCGGAGTTCGTATTTGTCGTTTCAATCCTCGCCCGCCCCGAAGGACGGGCGCTACCCCCCGCCGCTAACGCTCCTCCAGCGGTAAAGATCGTTTCAATCCTCGCCCGCCCCGAAGGACGGGCGCTACGGCGCAACCTACAACGGCGTCACCCTGCCGAGTCCGTTTCAATCCTCGCCCGCCCCGAAGGACGGGCGCTACGTAGTCTGGATCTGACCGATGTCGCCCCGTCATTGTTTCAATCCTCGCCCGCCCCGAAGGACGGGCGCTACCAAGGAGGAAGCTATGTTTGGATCGAGCTGGATGTTTCAATCCTCGCCCGCCCCGAAGGACGGGCGCTACGATTCAGGGTTGATGGACAAATCTCGCGAACAGGGTTTCAATCCTCGCCCGCCCCGAAGGACGGGCGCTACCATGGCAACGGCGGGACGTTGCACGTTATTACCGCGTTTCAATCCTCGCCCGCCCCGAAGGACGGGCGCTACGATGAGGTGGTGGCAATAATATTGCACGGGCTCATGTTTCAATCCTCGCCCGCCCCGAAGGACGGGCGCTACCGTTGGCCGAGGCCCGATCCGCCTTCTATGCCCAGGTTTCAATCCTCGCCCGCCCCGAAGGACGGGCGCTACCCTGTAGGGTTCCCTGTCTTACAAGAATACAAGGCGTTTCAATCCTCGCCCGCCCCGAAGGACGGGCGCTACTGTACTACCTCACCAAGGCCTGAAAACAACTGTTTCAGCCTTAGGTTTCGCGAACCTGTTGGCAATTCATTCCGACTGATCTGCAGCAACATGGTTCCATTCATCCAAGTCATTGAGAAATAACCCAGGTCCGACCAGCGCGATCCTCCCAGGAATAGGACATCACCTGAGGTTCGCGCATCACAAGACCAGCGGATCGTCGAAATTGACGGTCTCATCCAGCCCATACACTTGCGCATATTTGTCCTTCGGCTCCATCAACCGATACACGCGGAGACTATCTTCAGTCTTCTCGATAATGTCCACCAGCCTTCTTATCACCTCCTCGAATTGCGCCTCGGTCACGGAGCACTCAAAGACTGACTTTTGCACACGTTGGCCGAAATTCTGACAGGCTTGCGCGACCTTCCGCAGACGTTTTCGCCCCGCAGGAGTTTCAGTCGACACATCATAGCTGAGCAAGACATTCATGCGACCACCCTACCGATAGAGAAACGGCGGATAACTTTCCAGATCGCCGCGTAGCACCCGCGCAAGCAACCGCGCCTGCACGTGCGGCACCAGACCCAGCGGCATCTTCTGATCCAGCACCGGGTGCGTGATTTCCTCCTGCTTGCGCTTTTGATAAGCGACGATGACTTCCTTGCGCGCGGCATCCTCCATCTGGACCGCGCCGCCAGAACGCTGCGTGAAATCCTTGGCGCTCACCTGCCGCCGGTTGATCAGCGTAAGCACCAGCCGGTCAGCCAGCACACTGCGCAACTCTTCCATAAGATCCAGCGCCAATGCCGCCCGCCCAGGTCTCAGCGCATGGAGAAACCCCATCTGCGGATCGAGCCCGACTCCTTCCGCTGCTGCAACACAATCGTTCATCACCAGCGCATACAGGAACGACATGAGCGCATTGACCGGATCAGTCGGCGGACGCCGGTTGCGGCCATCCAGCTTGAAAGCCTCGCGATCTTCTTTCACCATGCGGTCGAACGTGGAGAAATAATTTCGAGCCGACTCGCCTTCAATACCACGGAGCGTCTCCAAATCCTCGCACTGGGGCAGTCGCGTTACAGCATTGCCGAGCGCGTCAGCTGTTTTCCTCAAAGCATCGGCATCTACTGGATCATCCGCCTCCCGCGCTCCTCGCAGCACAATCTGACGGGAGTTCTGAATCTTTCCTGCCACGATATTGCGCGCAATGGACAATGTCCGGCCCGAGTCTTTCATCGCCTCATGCTGCGCACAACGGAGCAACACATTCCCGCTCACCGGCCCTTCCACACGGGCTTTGAAGCGACCATTGCGATCCAGCAACACCACGAACCGCCCGTCCTCCGCGCAGCGTTGCATCGCCGCCGGACTCAGCATGATGTCGCCGAAACAAACGACCCCGCCGAGGTGATGGAACGGCACCTGTAATTTCGTCTCTTTTTCTACCTCCACTCGCAGCGTGTCGTGGTCAGCCCGCAAGTAGGCGCCTTCCGTCGTGACATAGAGCGTATTCAGCAGCTGATGCATGAACCCCTCACGGGTAAATGGTAAAGAGGTCGCGTACCACTGAAGAAGCCCGCCGGCCTTCGTCAACGACAGCGGGCATACACGACTCACGCAGGGAGCAATGCGTACACCGCTGATCGTTCACCGGCGGCGGAAGTTGCTTATCCGCCAGCATGGCGCGAATGGCCTGTGTGACTTCAGCCACTCGCGCACGAAGCCCCGGTGTGAATTCGACTTCCCGCCGTTTCCGTGAACTATGGTGATAAATCGCCCCACGCGGCACAGGCTGGCCCGTCATTTCTTCGAGACACAACGCCTGCGCACAGAGTTGCAGGTCATCGTTCTCGTATTGCCGATTCGGACCAGACTTATATTCGACCGGATAGGGAGTCTCGCCGTGAAACTCCACAACATCCGCCTTCCCAATAAGTCCTAAGCGTTTGGACCATAAAGGCAACGCCCGCTCTACCCGTATCCCCTCTTCCCATCCGCTTTCGTCAGGCTGATCGGTCCGCTCATGTAGATGACGCCCGCGCAGCGTATAGAGGTTTTCGTCATACGTTTGTTCAACATGAATCAATGCGCATCGCCGGGGACAATAGGCATAGTGATTCAGTGCGGAAATGGGGATCGAGTCCAGTTCGACACCATCCTGCGACATCGTTCGGCCTACGATAGCTTGGTGAGCGTACCATTGCTGTCATCCCACGCCCACAACTCCACACCTTTCGGTAGGTTGGCCGCATTTGCTGTTACCTCATAATGCGCGAACTTGCGTGGGCTTCCGATCTTGTCCTCTTTCATTGCCGATTCATTGCGCTTCACATCGATGACGCGTCCGAGATCCAATAATGATTGCGCCGGTGCACAGCCGAGCATCGCTTGACGCTTGCGCTGTTCCACATTGCTGTCAGTACCCACATGCTTAAACACATACAGCCCCCGGCAGGACATCATGCCTTTGGAGGCGGAGCGGTCGTGATCCCACATGCCTGCCAGTGCATCCCACAGATGGGTGAGGTCGTCGTCTGAAAATAGGGTTCCTTGGGCGAGATTGGCAGAAACAAACCCTTTGGCGACATAGAGGCCGTAAGAGATGAGGGATTTACGACCCATTGTGCGAAGCTTGTCTTCTTCTTGTTCGTTTTCCCATTTCTGGTAGTCCACAACCGACTTGGCACCGGATACTTTTTCCGCAACAGCCATGCGGGTAATTGAAACATCCATCGGCAGAATTGGATCAACTGAACGTGAAAACGCCACCTGCACTGGTCCTCGCACTTGTCCAGCGTTGGGGCCAGTGGACATGACTGCGCCAAAAGTGCGCACATCGAAAAATTGTTGACACATCCAATCACGTGCTTTTCCAACTTGAGTTCTGTTTCCGCCACCAGCAGGGGCACCGCTCGTTGCTTCATGCGCTGCAGTAATCGGCTTATTCAGATTAGTCGAATGCTCGATAAAAATAGCATTGGGTGCCTGATTGCCATACGCGGCCTGTATGTAGTTGCGCACCCGCCGTTTGATGGCCACATCGGAAACCAGCCCGTGCATGTCTTCCGGGTCAATACGTGGGCTGTTGCCGGCATCCGGGTCGCCGTTGGGATTGCCGTTTTCGCAATCGAAAAGATAGAGGAATTCGTAACGGTTCTGGATTGCAGTCATTTTGTTTCTCCTTGTACGCTGTCGTTAGTCTTCTTGCCTTCACGCAGTGCGGCGAGTTGCTGGTAATAGCCAAGTGCAAACAATCCTTGGCCTTCAAGATTAAGTGTTTGTGGAAAGCTGTCTTTGAGATTGCCCGCGATTTCCATCATTGGTTTCTCAAATTTTGATCCAAGCCATGGCTTATCGGGCTTATTCAAATGGAATTGCGCATTGCGAACGAGGCGCCCAAGAATCAATCCTGGCATCTGGCTAGCGGCGGCGTAATAACGCTGTACTACGCCGGCACCCACATCACCCAAAGCGGCATATTGAAGTTCGGCGAGCACTGCCAGCAGCCTGCCGCAGTGGTAAGCGGGTTCTGGGTGGTCGGGATTGAGATAGGCTTTCATGGTACTGGCACCTCCTTGTTGTAGACGAATGAAATAGGCTTTGATGAGACCCATGCGTGCATGGCTGAACGGAGGCGAATCTTTATCAACCACATCGGCACGAAAGCGCGCCAGTGCTTGCGCCATTAGCGGTTGAGTAATGGGCAGGTGCTGCACAGCTACCTGCCACAACGTGGCGGCGGTGGGGGCGGGTAATTGCTTCAGGTTTTCCGAAATAGACTTTTTCTGGTCATTTCTAACCAAAGCCAAGCAAACTTCATAGAACTTGGGATCGCGGGCAATTTTTTCCCCGTTACAGTCTTTCCTATCACCAGCGATAACGATAGCGAAGTCGTCAAACCACGCTTCCACGTTACGCACCAAATCCTCGAAACGCCCTTCCATCCAGTCTCGCACCATCACTCGCCCGGATGCGCCGGAAAGAGTCAGTGCGTAATACTGGTTATTACCCAAATCAACGCGTTCGCCTTTGCGAATGGATTCAAGCAGACGACGCGCAGCCGCCAGTGCTGAGGCTTCGGTTTGCTCCTCTGACTCGAAACCGTTCAACCATTCCAGAGGATCGTCTTGCGGGGCGATCTGTTCCTTAAACCAGTGAACGACCAGCGAGTTAGCGAGTTTGCGGGAGTGGTTGCGAATCAAGTCGTTGAGCCCATCCACATATTTCTGGGCAGATTCGGCGCTCATGGCGGCATTGGCCGATTGATCTAAACCGAAAGAGCCGAAAGCGACTTTATCGAAACCCACCATCACATCGCCCATACTCAAGCCACCAACGCCAGATAGCCCTGTAATCTTAGGGTGGGTCGGCAAGGGTTGGCTTGCATTACCCGTGAGGAAGCAAACCATATCGCCCTCGTCAGAAGGCGTCGAATCGGGTTGGCCTCCTTCCATATCCTTCTTTCGCCATTCGCGCCACCATGCCTGAATTGTCTTATCCTCTCGCAGATCAATGCCATTCACCCGCCAGCCCAGCCAGTCGCCGGGCTTGGCTCTGTGCTGGGTCAGGGCTTCACGAAGTTCCGCGAGAAGAGCATCGTCCTCCAACACACTTACAACCGGAATAAGCGCGGAGACCGTGAGCGAAGCCTTGCGTAACAGATCTACGAAGAAGCGGTGTTTTGCCTTGGTGTTGGCAATTTTCTTGGCCTCTTCATTGGTCTTGAACAGGAGCGCCACTGCTTGCACCGTTTCCACGAGGAAGTGGGATTTGCCGCCCGCATTCGTGCCGGGCATTTCCGTGCAACGAGGTTGCATCACCCCGCGTCTGCCGTCGCCCAGCGGCAACACATTCAGGAACCGTCCATCAGCGCCCAGTTCGACGCACCAGCGCACCTCACGGGTTTTGAAACCTGGTTCGGAGTCGAGGCCCTCTCCATAGTTCATCAATGCTTGCAGCATGGCTATGACCTCCTCGGCTTCTTTACCGCCGAGCTGTCGAACGGCGGAACCTCCAGTACGCCGTTTCGGATGTAGGCATCAAACAAAGTAATGAACGGTTTGTCAGTATCCTTAACTGTTTCCTTCCGTAGGTCGAACACGTCATAGAGCATGAAACCAAGATGCTGATCCATGGCGGCGGATGGCTGAACTTTGGCGTCTGGCGATTCCAGATACTCAAAGAACGCTGGGAATTCTCGGCAGCCGAAATAGGGTTGCTGGAAACACTTGCCCTGCTTGGCTCGTCGCTCGAAGCTGGCGTTGAACTTGCCATAGTCGGAAGCAAAACCGGACTTGGGAACGATTTGTGCCGTAAGCCGATAGCGCACGTTTTTGAGTGCCATGGTCTGGCGCTGGGTGCGACCCGTTGTTTCGTCAGTGCCGTCGGCCCAAAGTGGTTCGGCTTGCTCTTGTCCTGACACCCATTTGTTAAGAATAGCCGCTCCCGGCACCCGACCCTTTACCTCGTTGCGACGCAGTGCGATGTAGCGTGGCAATTCCAGGACCTCTATACGAGTCACCTGCCAGTGGAAATAGGGACGCATAATGCTTTCTTTGCCTTGCCGTTCTCGTAATCCGTCCCAGTAGATGGCGTCGAAGATGCCACGCGCCGCAGAAGGCGTGATGATCGGGTATGAGAACCGCTCAACCTTCATCTCTGGCCGCGTAAAGCAGGCGAAGTCGCCCCAGACTTCCAATGTGTGTGTGCCGTTAGCCATGTCTTCTCCTATGCAATGAACACCTGTTCGCCCTTGGGTGGATTCAGCCCAAGGGTATCGTCGTAAAAATCTCCTTCAAGAATGAACCACTCGTCGGAAACGCCGCCGCGCCGCAGCTTCGCCGGAATTGCCCACGCGGGTGGGCCGTCGTTGGTACGATAGACACTGACGGCAAGCCCCTGGGCGCGGCGCATCCAGTTGGCGGAGATGCCTTCCCGCTCAGCTTCGGTGCGTAAGGTATCGAAGTCTTCCCACCTGTCTGCCCATGGAACCAAAACCTGAATGGCACTCTGGTCGATGAGGCGATAGCACCGAGCAATTTCGGCGAAGTCCAGTGCCGCAATCGCATCGTTCAATGTTTGATTTTGGCTCTCCGGGTTATTCAGATCATAAAGCCGCCGGTAATAGTCGCGAAACAGAGCGGGGTCATTGATGTCGAGCACGCCGCGTTGTAATACAAGCAGTGTGCGCGTTACCTCGGCTGCCTGGTAATAGCTATGGTTCGGATAGCGGCGACGCCAGTTTTCCACCTCATCCGGCTCGAACACCACTACCCTGCCCATTCCATTCATGCGTCCTTCTCGGTTGCAGCGCCCAGCCGCTTGGGCGATAGCCTCCAACGGAGCGAGTGCGCGATAGACCAAGGGAAAATCGAGATCAACGCCTGCTTCGACGCACTGGGTGGAAATCAAGCGGCAAGTTTTCCCATATTTGAGATGTTTCCGTACTCGATTCAAGACAACTCGCCGATGTTCGGCGCACAAGTTGGTGGAGAGGTAAAACACGCTTTCCATCCCAGCCAGCTCATTGAGCAGAGTGAGGGCATGGCGCTTAAGGTTAACCACCACCAGTGCCTGATCCACGTCTCGCAATTCGGCAGCGAGTTGAGCCCAAGTGCGTTTTTCGCCAGCTTCTGGCCAGCGTACTGCGACACGTTTCAATGTCGTGAACAGTGCCGAGTGTTCCGGTACGACTTCGATCGGTTGCCAGCCTTGCACGGCGTGCTTTTTTACGGCCTCGTTCAGAGTATCGAACGCGGGTTGAGTCGCGGTGGCAAAAACTACGGTGGAGTGATAGGCCGCCGACAGGTGAGATAGCGCCGCCAGGGTAGGTACCGCCAAGTGCTGCGGCAAGCTCTGCGCCTCGTCGAACAGGATTACCGAGTTCATGAGGTTGTGCAACTTGCGACAACTGGACGGCCGGTTGGAAAAGAGCGACTCCAGCAACTGCACGTTAGTGGTCAACACGATCGGCGCATCCCAGTTTTCCGCAAGCAGACGGCGCTGACGTTCGTTTGCTCCCTCAGCGTCCCGCTGTTCCGCTTCAGCACCCAGTCCAGCCAAGCTGTGATGTTCCAACACGAAATTACCTGGGAAGGCGTTAAATACCGTCCGGTAAATACGGGCCGTCTGCTCGATGACTGTTAAGAAAGGGACTGCCAGAATGATTCGTTTCAGTCCATGCTTCTTCGCATGTTCCAACGCGAACTTGAGCATGGCTAGCGTCTTACCGGAACCGGTCGGCGCGGTCAGCGTGAACGTGCCAGGTTTTGCCTGGCTTGCACGTATTACTACACTCCACAGGGTCTCCCGTGCCTGCCTCACCGCCACCTGTGCGCCAGTGGCGTCGCGCAACGCCGCCATGTGTGCATCAAGCACGGCAAGTGCCGCACTGGCGTCCAGCTTCGGCCCTTCAGAGCGGGGACGCTTCCCTTGTGCGTCACCCTCGAAGTGAGACTCGGTGTCGAGAAAGTCCGCGTCCACCAGACACGAAAAGAGCAGCCGCACATCAAGCATGGCGGAAACTGCCTGCGCCATACCATTTTGGTGTGCCAACGTTGTTTGTGACGGCTTCTGAATGAGTACCCCCTCTGCCTCTGCACGCTGTTTGAGACGCGTGCAGTCGGAATCGCTCAGGGCAAGTCTGAATGGGTGATTTTGGGCGAGACTTTGAAGATTCATCCGACGCAAGGCATCTATGTTGGCACGTTGCAGGCCAACGTGATGCCCTTGAATTGCCAGCGCGGCAGCAATTGCACCATATTCGGCCAACGCTACCCACGCCCCCTGCGACCAATGGTCCAGCCCCTTATCTTTGCCGTGCAGCCGTGCCTGAAAGCGGTCGCCATATTTCCCAAGATCGTGCAATAAGCCAGCGAGCGCTGCTTCCTCCGCGCCGTTCCATCCTTGCAGAAACTCTTTCGCCATTCTTGATACGCTGGCAAGATGATCCGCCAACCGGTGCCAGTCGCCACATCCATTTGCGCTGTGTGCGAAATACTGGTTAGGCTGAGGCTCAGAATCTTGACGCTGATCAGACATTACCGAGCCCCCTCTACTCCAAGATCCCCAACCGCGCACAAATGCCCTTCAAGATCATGGCTGGCGAACGATCCATCGTCGTTCCGCCGCACATGGGCGAGGTAGTTTGTTGCAGGAATTTGTGAACGGTCAGATGCGCGGCCTTGTTCCATAACGGAGTGTCGCTGTACGAGGTTATTGGATGGGAGTCGCTTGGGGACGAACTGTATCGGATTCCTCTTATAGAAGCCATTCCCTATTGGAGGGGAACTCGCTCCCATCACCGATGTCTCTCCCCCCGGCGAGACAATTGAGTCACCAGCTTCGCACAGAGGGATGACATCCGGGGTCACTGCTTATTGATATTCTCCATATGAGTAGTCCCGGACAGCCGTCTCAGGGGAAGTCCCGCCTCGCGCCGCCAGACAATCCGACCCTTTGCCGGCCCTGTGCCCGCCCTTTGACCCCGTGCGTCTTTTTCGTATAGGCTGCACCTGACGATCGACATTGCCGTCGATGCCTTGCAGGAACCGCCCATGAATCGATCGAACCGCCGCCGACAGGAATCGCGTCAGGCCAAGACCGGCTCCACGTCCGATAGTTTCGCCGTTCACACGCTGCTCGACCAGGGGAAACGCCATCACCAGGCAGGCCAGCTGGCTGAGGCCGAGCGAAATTACCAATTGGCCCTGAACATGATGCCGGGCCACCCTGAAGCACTGCATCTCTTAGGCTTGTTGGCCTATCGCGTCGGCAGCTACGAGCAAGCCATCGAACTTATCACTCATGCGATTGAGGGCACCCCTTCCTCCCCGCTCTATTGGTTCAACCTGGGTGTGGTCACACAGCGAGCGGGAAAAGCCGAAGAAGCGATCCGTGCGTATGAACGGGCCATTGCCCTCAATCCCAAATACGTCGATGCCCTCATCAATCTCGGCAACGTCCTCAAAGACCTGCATCGCCTTGACGCCGCAATCGAGACCTATCGCAAAGCGCTCACGCTCAACCCGGCACACGCCGACACCCACAACAACCTCGGCGTCGCGCTCAAAGAACAGAATGCGCTTCGCGAGGCCATTGCCTCTTATCGTGAAGCCATCCGGCTGAAACCCGCACACTTTGAGGCCTGGAATAACCTGGGCCTGGCGTTGATGGAAACCGGTGCAAGCGATGAGGCCATCGCCTCATTCCAACACGCGCTGAGCATTGTGCCAAATTCGTCAAAGGCACTGTATAACCTGGGCATCGCCGCCATGTGGACGGGCGATCACACCGCCGCCATCGCCAGCTTCTCCCAGGTGGCCCAGACAAAGCACAACCACGGCGGGCCGGTTCAAGAGACCGCTCTGTTTCGATCGCGCCTGAAGCACGACGCCGAGCAAACCCGCTTGCTCATCGAACGTGGCCGCCTCGATGCCTCGCACCGGAGTTATGTTAATGCGCTGGAGCGATTGGAAATTACGCTGGCCGCCGCCTATCCCGCACGCAACCGATGTCCCGTCGATCCGGCGGCGCTCACGGCGATTGCGCCCTCCTTCAATCAATTTCTCTATCGCGCCCCTTGCGAACGGCTGGCCGACGGCGCGCTGAATCCGCAACTCGATGTCCGGGCGATCGAAACACGCTATCTGGGACAGCAGCCGGAAGTGACCTACATCGATCACCTGCTCAAGCCGGAAGCCCTGACGGCCCTGCGAACCTTTTGCCTGGAATCCACGATTTGGAAGAAGGACTACGAGAACGGCTACCTCGGGGCGTTTCTCGGCGATGGCTTCGCCACACCACTGCTGTTGCAAATTGCCGAAGAGCTACGTCGCGCGTTTCCCGGCATCTTCAAAGACCATCGGCTCACGCAAGCCTGGGCCTTTAAGCAGGACAGCGCGAGGCGCGGCCTCTCCATCCATGCCGACGCCGCTGCCGTCAATGTGAATTTCTGGATTACACCGGACGAGGCGAATCTGAATCCTGAGAAGGGCGGGCTCGTGGTCTACGATAAGGAAGCGCCGGCGGACTGGAACTTCGCGGCCTATAACAGCGAGCAGAACAAACCGAAGATTCTCGAATGGCTGACACAGGCCGGTGCGCAGACGATCCGGGTACCCTATCGCGCCAACCGTGCGGTGGTCTTCAATTCAGACTTGTTTCACGAAACCGACGACGTGACCTTCCGTGACGACTACCTCAGCCGGCGCATCAATATCACGCTGCTCTACGGCTATCGCCATCAGGCCTGACCGTACCATCCCCGAACGATATCTCATCATCCTGCGATGACGGCTGGTCGGTCATGGCTTCCGTGACCACCGTCTGAATGCGTTGCTGCATGCGCGACGTCGCCAACCGCATGGCAAGGCCGATTACCGCAGCCAGAAAGACAAACACAGGCGCCATCATCCGGCCGACCTGCTCAAGACGCTCTTGCGGAGTGCGTACGGCGTCACCCTGTATCGACCGTATAAACGTGAGCCGGGCCCACGCAATCGTGGATCCTTTGTCCTGAATCGGCTCAATCACCGTGACGCGTTCCTGACCCGGCGCCGGCTCGTCTCGAATGAGTACTTCCCGATTCTGCGCACGAATGGCCGCCCAGTTCGCATCCTGAATCTGCTGCCCTACATAGCCGGCATTGGATGCGGCAAATACTCGATTGCCATGATCGATCACCATCGTATCGGCCAGGTCGCCGGTCCGCCATGATCCCGCAAGCGCCTCTTGTACTTTGGCCACATCCACGACCAGCGCAGCCGCACTGATGGACGCGAAGGCCCGGCTCACCGCCATCGCCTCCTGCTGCGCCGCATGACTCGCCTGCACCTCACGCTGCTTTCCTTGCACCTCGTCAGACCGTTTGAGCGTGTAATAGAGCATGCCCCCGATGAGGGCCGTCGCCAGGAGACTGACCATGAGTGCACGAAGCATCGGAGAGTACCTCCTCTGAGGGTGAGACTTACGAGGGGTCGACAGGAAAGGCACCCCCGATGTACGCGTTGATGGAAAAAGACCTCAGACGGCCTGATCCGATGAGCCGGCGCGCTGATAGGGCTCCAACTCAAGCTCTTTGACCACCTGCTGGAGTCGCGCCCATTCATCGGGAGCCAGGCTGACAAACTCCAACCCGAAGCCGCGGTCACGGCACCACCGGACCACCGCTTGTTTGACCTGGATCGGCGGCTGTTCCCCGGATATATCAACACGCAGCTGTAGTGTCGTGCCCGCCTTGACCTCGGTCGCACTCAAGATCCGGCAGCCCCGGATCGACAAATCAACCAGGTTGCCTTCACCGGAGACGATGTTGGCGGAACTGAACGAACTGCGAAACTGGACGGGGAAACGGGGATGTTGCCGATGTTCCACGGGGAGACCTCATCGCCTGCCAGCCTGAAGGTGCCTACCCCTTAATATTGCCAATGGGCCTGAGTTCCGCTACCTTTTTTGTAATTCCCGCACGATCGACCGACTCCACCACTTCAGAAATATTTTTGTAGGCGAATCCGGCCTCTTCCGCGAGCCCGGACATCGAGACCGCCTTCACGAGAATACCCCGCTGTTTCATCTGCTGCTGGAGCTGCTCGCCGCGAATCGACTTCTTGGCCTGCGTGCGCGACATCGTGCGTCCGGAGCCGTGCATGGTCGAGCCGAAGGTGTCTTCCGTTGCCCGCTGCGTGCCCACGAGCAGATAGGATCCCGTTTCCATCGAGCCGCCGCAAATGACCGGCTGGCCGACGGATCGATAGCAGGCCGGCAAGTCCTGACTACCCGGGCCAAGTGCGCGCGTCGCCCCTTTCCGGTGCACGACCAACTCTCCCTCAGGGTATCGCTCGACTTTGGCAATGTTGTGGGCCACGTCATAGACCAGCTCCATACCCAACTCTTCTCCCGAACGGCCGAAGACCGCGGCGAAGGCCTCGCGGATCTGATGCGTGATAACCTGACGATTGGCGAACGCCGTATTGGCGGCACAGTTCATCGCGGCGAAATAGTCCTGGCCTTCCTCGGACAGAAAGGGCGCGCAGGCCAACNNATGGCCGAATCCGCGCGACCCGCAATGCACCATGATGACGATCTGGTCATGTCCGGTGATGCCGAACGCCGCCGCCGTTGCCGGGTCGAACATGCGGTCGTTCGACACCACCTGGACTTCAAGGTAGTGATTGCCCGCACCCAGCGTCCCCAGCTGATTCATCCCCCGCGTCACCGCGTGGTCGCTGACTTTGTCGGAATCGGCGCCGGGCAGGCACCCGCCTTGTTCCATCCGCTCCAAATCGCGATGCCATCCATAGCCCTGCTCAATGCACCATCGGGCGCCTTTGGTCATGACCCGATCGAAGGACGACCGGTCCATCGACACAAATCCGCTCGAACCAACCCCCGCGGGCACGCGACGAAACAGCTCAGTCATCAGTTGATCGAGTTTGGGCTGCACTTCCTCCAACGTGAGATCTGATCGAATCAGCCGCATCCCGCAGTTGACGTCGTATCCCACCCCGCCGGGAGAAATGATCCCCGAACGCACATCGAACGCGGCGACCCCGCCGATCGGAAATCCATAACCCCAATGGCCGTCCGGCATGCAGAGCGCATAGCGGCGGATGCCCGGCAGACAGGCCACATTCGTCACCTGCTCGAACACGCCCGTATCCATCGCCCGGAGAATGGACTCGGTCCCGTAGATGCGGGCCGGCACCAGCATGCCCGGTTTCTCCGTGACGGGAATCTCCCATACCTCGTCGGAAATGCGCACGACCTTCATGGCAGTATTGCATTTCATACGTCGAGCACCACCCGCACGCGCCAACGCCCGTTATCCTGATACAGCCGGTACAAGTGCTTGGTCACGCCTTTCACGTCATTGCGCAATGTTTGCGTCGCCTGATTCACCGGCTCGCCGATCAACGTCGCCGCAAGTTTCCACTCCACGCCCGCTCGGGTCACCGAGATCACGGCACGGCTGAAGACAACACCCGCCGCATCCTTCCAATAGACAAAATCGGATAGCCAATCGAACAGCAGCTCGGCGAGGTCAGCCTCCACATGTTCCACGCGGCGCTCCCAGGTTGCGCCGACGGTCTTAGGATCGGCCATCGCTTCTATCACCGCGTTCGACGCGGCTTCAAAAACCTCCTGAACGGAATCACCCTCGGCATCGAAGGCTAGATCCGCCAGGGCCACGTCCTCAAGAAACTGGAAGGATGCCGGCATAGATGAGCGCTACAACGCCGTCGGACGGCGAGCCCGCTGAAAGATCGCCCGCACTTGCGCCAAACCCGGAATCCGGTGCGCCAATGGATTGGGCACCTTGCCTTTGAAGAACATCCTGACGCCCAGAGGGAAAATCCTGAGGAAGCGCGAGACATCAAAGCCGACGACCTTGAGCGGCATGATCGCTTCGTTCAGCCGCCCCTGTTGCTCGATGATCGACACAAATCCGGTGATATGCCGCGCGCCGCCCGTTGACGCCAGGCCACGATCGAGCGACGCCCGTCGCAGCCGGATGATCGCCTCCATCGGTTTCACATCTTTCGGGCACACTTCCACGCAAAAATTGCACCGCGTGCAATCCCACATCCCATGCTCGCCTTGGAGCGCCGACAGTCTGGCGCGGGTCGCCGAAGGGGACTCGCGCGGGTCGGAGAGAAAGCGATCGGCCTTCGCCAGGGCTGCAGGGCCGGCAAACCCCTTCGAAACTTCGTGCACGGTACAAGCCGCGAGGCAGGCGCCACACATGATGCAGCCATCCACATTGTGAAACTGAGAATCCTTCGGAAGGATCGTCAGCTGCGCCGTCGGCCCATACCGTTGCTGTGGCTCGCGCGACGCGGTAAGCCACGGCTGCACATCCAGAACTTTGTTCCAAAAGGGCGCCATATCCACGACGAGATCTTTGATGACCGGAAGATGGTGGAGCGGGGCGATACGCAACCGGCCATGCCGTTCCAGTTCCTTCCGGATCGACGTGCGACAGGCCAGCTTGTCGCCGCCGTTAATATTCATGGCGCACGATCCGCAAATCGCCGACCGGCAGGAATACCGTAAGGCCAAACTGCCGTCGAGCTCATTCTTGATCCGGATCAGCAGGTCGAGAACCGTCGAACCGCGCCGCACATCGAGGCGCACCTCTTCATCGTGTGGCGTCGCATCCTGCTCGGGATTGAATCGTTGGAGGGTAATGGAGAGACGCATGGAAAACGTTCAGCCTTCCGCAATCAGCCGTCAGCGAGCTGAAAGCCGATCGCTGAGCACTGATCGCCCATGTTAGCCCAGCTCGAAGGTCTTCGGGAAATCGGTCAGATTGCGGCAGCCGTCGCTCGTGACCAGCACCATATCTTCGATCCGCACGGCGCCCAACCCGGGATAGTAGAGTCCCGGCTCGACCGTCACGACATGGCCTTCCTGCAACAACGAGCCGGTGCGGCTGATCCTGGGGGCTTCATGAATGTCCAATCCGACGCCATGACCGGTCCCGTGGAAGTAGCCCTGCATCCGACCATCGACCAATCCGGTCTTATACCCGGCCTTTTCAAACCGGTCGCAGATCCCTTGATGGATCTTCATCCCGTCGGCGCCGTCTTTGACTTTGGTGATGGCTTCTTCCTGCGCATCTTTCACGGTCTGATAGAGCCGCTTGAGCTCAGGACTGGCGGTACCGCGAATCACCGTACGGGACATGTCGGCAAAATACCGGCTGTTGGCCGATCGAGGAAAGACATCGAAAATAATGCTGCGGTTCGCGGGCAAGGGGCCGGTGCCTTCATGATGCGGATCGCAGGCCTGCTCGCCGCCGGCCACAATCGTATGCTGCGCCACACAATCACGCTCCATCAACTTGACGTTGATCAGCTTCTTGATGCGTTCCGAGGTCAGTACTTCCCCGTCCAACCAGAGCTCCCCCCCGCGAATCGTCGCCTGCTTGAGTGTCGCATGGGCCGCCGCTACCGCCTCTTCCGTCGCCCGCTGCGCCGCTTCGATGCAGCGCACCTCTTCGGCGGTTTTCACCACGCGCCGCTCATAAAAGGGATCGCGCTTCGGCTTCATGCTGTAGCCCAGCTCTTGAAGCCGCGTGGCGTGGATAAAGGGGAAATTGGCAGGGACCAGCAACTGCCTGATTTTGGCTTCACGAAGGATGACATGGACGATATCGACCGTGCTCGGTTCCTTGGTGCCGTTCGATTTCGCTTTTTTTTCCAGCTCGGAATAGGACAAGACCCGATCCACCGACGCCTGCGATTTGGCCCGATCCATTTCAAGATCGCTCATGACCAGCAGCCGCTCGCCTTTGACCTCCATATATATAAAGGGGTCTGGGGCCACAAACTTCGTCGCATAATAAAGATTCGAATCGAGTTCGCTGGCGGCAATAAAGAGCGTCGCAACGTCAGGTTGTACGGCAGTAGTTCGTTTCATGGATAGGTAAGACGAAGGAAGTTGGACCGGCTAGAGGTGGTTCGGCGCATGAATGGGCTGATGCTAACATGGGGTCTACTGACGGTCAAGGCGTCGCCGGCGCGGTTTCAGGAGCAAACTCAAGCTCGGGTGCGGCAGGCTTGTCCTCATTCGGCGTCATGAGATCCATCGGGAGCGTCAGTGTGTTCTTCAAGACATCGACGGCCAGTTGCGCCAACCCTGACAATCCGGCTGTGAACGATTTCATCGGCAGATATGTCACCTCGGGATCTTCCACGGCGCCCTTCATCGAAAAAATGGCCGTGGCCATCCCTTTGCGGTCACCCGCGAAGATGCGGCCGAACAAGGGAATCGTCTTGAGAAACGTGGCATAGGAACCGAAGGGACTGACCGCCACCACCATATCCAGCTGATCCGTGGGCAGATCGTAGTTGCCCGCCGCCGTAATCTTGAGGATCGGACTGTCGACGACCAGATTCTCCGTCTGGAACGATCCGTTCTGAATCGTCACCGTGGCGGAGATGCGGTTATAGGGCAAGCCCTCTTTTTCCAGATCCACTTTTCCTTGCAGCACGGCAGGAAGATTCAGGATGCTCAGGATCTTCCAAATCGCGCGCTCTCTGGCTTTCAAGATCCGTCCATTCTCCAACAGCACCTCGGATTTTCCATTCAGCGAGGGATAGACCCCATGAGGGTTACGCCCATGCCCGCGGATGGTTCCGTTCAGCCGCACCTGGCCCGAGACGCCCTGGATGTCCGCCTGCGTCAGCCGCAAGAGATCCTCGACCGCGACTCCGGTGGCCCGCAGGGAAACTTCTGTCTCGGCCGGCGCTTTGGCAGGGAGTTGCACGACCACCCGGCCGGCCACTTGGCCGTTGGTCGAGTCTCCGCCGATTCGATCGATATCCAGCACGCCGTCTTGAATCGTGATCCGCGCCGTCAGCCCGCCGAACTTGAGATGCCGATAGCGCGCCCGGGCAGCCGACGCCGTCATCGTGACCTGGCTGGAAGAGGCCAAGGTCTCCAACAGCTCCCGCATCGGCGAGCGTTCGCCTTTGGGAATCACCAGATCAAGGTCCAGCTGGTTCGATTCAATCTTGCCGGTGATCACCGGTTTGGCAGGCCAGTTCCGCACCGTCGCTTCCAAGGCCAGATCACTGTCCTGCACCTTAAAGGACAGCCGCTTCACCTCCGCTCCGTTCCGCACCAATTTCACGCGGGCATACAAATCGTCGATATGCCCGGCCCCCTTGACCAGCACCAGGCCGTTCGTCACCGCCATCCACCCCGTCGTCTTCCAGGTTTTCCAATCCGTGTCTTTCCCCTTCACATCGAGCGACACCTCGACATTGCCGGCTTCGAACCCGCCCTTCGCAATCCACTCAGGCAGACCGGACAGGGATAGTTCGCCCGTCGCCAGCGTCGCATCAATGGAGAACTTCTCTCCGAGCTGAATCGCACCCTTCACGGGAATCCGCACGGAGGGCAACAGCAACTCAACCCGTGTGACCGTCGCGGTATTCGCCCGCGTCAGATTGCCTTCAAACTCCAGGACCGCCGGAGCGCCGACCGGCTTCTCGATCGCGTTCGGCACCACCACCTTGGCGTCCGTCAATACCAGATTGCCGCGCACATGCGGCGCCGTCGTGGCACCGCTCAGCTGGACGGCCCCGCTGAGCAGCCCCTCAAACATCCCGACCGGGATCATCTTGGAGGGAACAAATCTGACGATATGCCCGGCATCGCCGTTCGCTCGAACGATGAACTCGTGAAACACGCTCTCCGGCCCGCCTGAAAGGCCGCCCTGGACTTGAACGATCGTATCGCCCAGGTGACCGGTGACCTGCTCAAACCGCGTCCCGCCATCGGCCAACACAAACTTTCCCTGAAGCGCGGTCAGACGTTCCGGCAAAGACGGATGGGTGAGACTGATATACCGGGCCGTGATTTCTCCGCCGGCAAACGTCACGCCGCCGGGTTCGTTCAGCGGCCCCACCAGGCGAAACGTCGGCAACGCCGTCCCTTCGACATCGCGCAGGCCGGCCAGCAGATGAGTAAACCGCTCGGCCTTGACCGTCTTGGCAAGCAGTTGCACCAAATCGGTGGCCGCCATGCTGCCGGTAATTTCCAACTCCAGCCAGGGTCCGGCTTCAAGAAAAGACACCGTCGCCTTGCCCTCAGTAATCTGAATGGCCCCATACCTGCCGGTAAAACTCGCGGCCCGCACACGACCAGCCTCCACGACAATGACCCCGGCCAGATCTTTGGTGAGCACGCGATCCTCTCCCAGCAAAGCTTGTCCCTCTTGAACACGGAATTCCCCCGTCACCGACAATTGCGGCCCCGAGGTCGCCGATCCGGTGAGTGTCGCATTCACCACCTGCACTTTTCCGTCGATCTGCCGCTCCGCCAACACCGCCGGAAGCTGCGGATGGATCCACTGCGCCGGAATAGTATTGAGCAATTCCTTCAGCGTGACCAGCGACGAATTAAACGTAACGGCAAAGGTCGGCTGCGCGGTGAGGAGTCCCGCGAGATTGGCCTTGCCGGTCAGTGTGAGCTGATTCAGGCGAGCCGTCATACCCGACAACACCGCATCGTATCCGGCAAGTCCCGGCATGATCCGCACCTGCCCTTGCACATTCACCATCCCGTCCAATTGTTCGGGGACCGGCCGAGGGCCGAAGAAATCCGCCACGTCTCGCAGCACAACATTCGCGGCATCCACCTGCCCCTCAAACTGAAATACCGACGCGGGTGTCGACACCGCCGGCGGTTCTGCCGATTCCGGGGCCGCAGACTCTTCAGCGGTCAATGCAGCAGACCGCTCGACTCGTTTGATTTGCCCCACAAGCGACACGGCTGATAGACCATCCTGGCCGGTTTGCGCTACCGACAGATGCACGTCGGCCATGGCGCGCTCCGGGCGAATCATCATCCCGCCTTCGACCCGCTCCAGCTTCAGCGTTCTGGTCCCGCCGGGCCTTCCCTCATCGATGACCGTGATGCTCCCGTTCACCACCGTGGCCTGGCGGATCATGAAGACGCGCGTCATCATGTCCAGCGTGCGCTGATCCGTCGCCGCCTGATTGGCGTTGTCCAGAATATTCCAGTGGCCGGCTTCATTCCGGTGAATCGTGAGGACCGGCTCTTCAACCAGGAGCCGCTTCCCCACCACTTGCTTGCGCAATAAAGGAAGCAGGCGAAGCACGAGATCGATCCGTTTCGCCGAAAGCACGACTTCATCGGAATTGGGATTGTGAATGGCGACCTGGGTGAGTTCAACGCGGATGCGCGGAAAGAGGACAAACTTGGCGCGATGCACTTCAATTTTTCGCCCGAGGCTCTCCTCAAGCTGCTGCAGAACGAACTCTTTCAGGTAATCTTCGCCGATGAGAGTATTGGAAAAGAGCAGGAAGGTCCCGACGCCTACCGCGAGGGCCAGCACGATGACCAGAAACAGCCGAAGACGCGACACACTCCCCCCTCAACACCCATGCGTACAATTGCCGTTTCGATCTTACCGGAAGCCTCTAGTTAAATCCACCAACCCTGCGTGAGACAAGGAGTTTTCACGCACAACGACAATCTCTCATTCGCTTGCCACAGATGGGTAAGAACATATGAGGCGGTACAATCTGGCGCTGATTACCCCGAGCGCATCTGCGTGAAGGCCATGGTTATCCACTCATGTTGGACGCCTACAGAAGTCTTATGGGCCGCACCCATGGATTATCAGATGTAACTGTAACCTGGTATGGGCAGATCTTAAGGTGAAACGCGTCACGCAATAGGTCGAGTTGGATAAGAGGCATAGCTCAACACTTCTTTTGACAGGCAACAAGGATTCACCGGGGCAAGAACAAAAAAAGGCAGCAGGAATCTTTTCATTCCGCCAGGTACAGTGCTCTATAGCTACGCTAAAAGAACAAAGGATCCTCGGATGCCAAGGACAAAGAAAAGGTCCAGGGAGTCTTTTTCTATCGCACCGACTACCACTTACTCTGACGACTCCCGCTTCCAATCCCTACGGCTCCGGCAATCCCTCAGGCTGCGCCTGCGGATCGAGGTTATTGGGAAATGTCTCTGAGACCTGGTATAAGAACCAACGACCGTCTTGAAACCTTAGGATCAATGGACATTCGGTGAGTACGCGTGAGCAGAATGAACGGAAATTCCCCCATCGGGAAAACCTTCCTTCGGATGGACGGCGATATTGGCTCGATGTGCAGGGGCGGCAGGGATGGAAGGCCCGGTACGTGAAAGAGGTTGACGCCGACGAGGCAACGGTGCGATTTTATCAAGAGATTTATGATGGCACGGGCAAACTTGTTGAGGTCCACCACAAGTACCCGGAAGACTACGGTCATCAAAAGGTCACATCATGAACCAACTGATTACTCGCCACATGGTCGCTGACAAACTGGCCGCCTATCTCCAGCATGAGCTCTCGCTGGCTGATCTGGTGGACTGGGCTGAAACTTCCATGATGGATGGAGAACTCGATCCGCAGCATCTCACCGCCATCCGCGATGCAGTAGCGCGTCTTGGGGTGGCCGACGTCCGCACTTTTGGATTGACCTGGGACGACTGCGAGCAACTGCTGAAGCAATTAGGGTATGCCGCGCACGTTCAGATCCTGGCGACTTAAGGTTCGATCGCGAGGAGCCTGCGGAGTCATTGCTTGATCTTGCACCGTCCCCCACTGCCCCCGACTCTCTGATCTCCACCACAGACATACGGCTACCAGGCAAGAGCGGCTGAATCAGCACACACTGGTTTCGCACTCACGCCCCATTTCGCACAGAATAATTCATGCAACTGCACTAGAGCGCCTCCTTCCAAGCCGCTATAATGCCGGCCTCCACTGGATCGACATGACCGTTGCACCCACACAATTCTTCTGATCACGACTCCCCGCCTCTTACGCGCATCCGCTGGGTGATTCTCGGACTGCTCTTTGCCATCAGCGTCGTCACCTATATCGACCGCGTCAATATTTCCGTGACGGCCCGGCACATGATGCCGGCGCTGGGCCTGACGGATCAGCAGATGGGGTTTGTCTTTTCGGCCTTCGTGATCGGCTATGCCCTGTTCCAGATTCCCGGCGGCTGGCTCGGCGACCGCTGGGGTGCACGGATCATCCTGACTCTGGCACTGCTCTGGTGGTCTGTCTTCACCGCCTGGACGGCAATGGCTCCGGCCTCGCCGCTGGCCGGATGGCTGGGCATCATGGGAGCGCTCGCACTGGCGCGATTCCTATTGGGCGTCGGCGAAGCGGTGGCCTTGCCGAATTTCAACCGTGTCGTCACCGACTGGCTACCGGCGGGAGAACGCGGCCTCGGCATCGGGATCGCGATCGGGGGCATCGGCGTCGGCGCCGCGATCACCCCGCCCGTCACTGCCTGGATCATGGTGAACCTCGGCTGGCAGACGGCCTTCTATCTGTCGGCCGCGCTCGGCCTGGGCCTCGCCGCCATCTGGTGGTTCATCGCGCGCAATCATCCGCTCGACCATCCATGGGTTGCTAATCGGACAGCCAATCAAAACACCGGTTCGGCTGCGACAACCGGTCAGGCTTCTTCCCCGTCTATTCCCTGGGCGGCTTTGCGGCAAACCCCGACGGTCTGGTGGCTCGTGCTGAGTTACAGCTGCCTCGGCTATGTGGCCTACGTCTACATGTCCTGGTTCTATCTCTATCTCGTCAACGTGCGCGGCTTCGATATCCTGCGCGGCGGATTCTTCGCGTCCGCACCCTTCCTCGCGATTCTGATCTTTTGTCCGATCGGAGGCTGGGTCACGGATCGATTGGCCGACCGCCATGGACTCACAGCCGGCCGCCGGCAGGCAGGCATGGCGGGGATGCTCCTCGCCGGCTGTGCCATTGGTCTCGGAGCATGGATCGATTCGCCGTATCTCGCTATCGCCAGCTTGTCGCTGGGCGCGGGCTGGCTCTACTTCAGCGTCGGCGCCTATTGGTCCTCCACCAGCGACTTATCCAAAACGCACGCCGGTAGTCTCTCAGGCTTGATGAACATGGGCGCCAATATCGGAGGGGCTATTTCACCCACCGTCACACCCTGGATCGCCGAACAGTGGGGCTGGCCCCTGTCGCTAGGCACCGCCGCCCTGATCGCCGTCATCGGCGGTCTACTCTGGTTCTGGATCGATCCTGAAAAAGGACTCGCGGGAAAACCGCACTGAGCACCGCGCCGGGGCTGGCTCCAATTGCATCACCGCCGCGCTGATTGCCGTCATCGGTGGACTGCTCTGGATCGATCCGAGAAAAGGACTTGCGCAAGAGAAGTCCTGAGTCAAATCTACTCAGCACTTCTTCAAGGCCTTGCCTCGAAAGCCGCGCCCCTGCTACATTGCACGGCTATGACTATGCAATTTCAAAAGAAGGATCCGCGCGCGACCATCGTCACCAAGTTCGGTGAGATCAAGATCCGTTTCTATCCCGACGATGCCCCGCGCCATGTCGAGAACTTCGTCAATCTCGCCAAGATGGGCTTCTTCGACGGCACCACATTCCATCGCGTGGTCCCCGGTTTTCTCATTCAAGGCGGCGACCCCTTCAGCAAGAACGCCGACCGGACGACGCACGGCACCGGCGGCCCCGGCTACTTTCTCACGCCCGAACCGAGCGATCGCCCGCACAAGCGCGGCGCCGTCTCCATGGCGAAAATGCCGCGCGAAAGCAACAGCACGCGCGACTTCAACGACAACGGCTCGCAGTTCTTTATTTGCGTGGGAGATAACAGCGGACTGGACCGGCGCTACACCGTGTTCGGAGAAATCTTTCGCGGCATCGAAGTCCTGGACAAGATCGTCGCCGCCGCCCGCGACGCCGCCGACAACCCGCTCGAGCCGATCACGATGACCGTGACGGTGAAAGAGTGAAGAGCTGATAGCGAATGGTTAATGGCGTATAGCAGGAACAAAGAAAATCCTGTATTTCTGCGACATGCTATAGGCCATACGCTCTGATCTTAATCAGGCCGAGGTGCGTAGAGGTTCAAGGCGATTGATCTCGCTTGCCTTTGGGCTGTGCATGGCATGCCAAAGATCCCAGTCTAATTGCAGCCCCAGCCAAAAATCTGCGGACATCCCTATGACACGCGCCAGTCGGAGCGCGGTATCGGACGTGACCGCCCGCTTACCACGGATGACCTCGTTCAGACGTGGAAACGAAATCCCAAGACGAGCCGCAACTTCCACCTGCGTGATGCCAAGCGGCTTAATAAACTCTTCCAACAGCATCTCCCCAGGACGAGTGGGAGGCCGATGAAGAGGCAATCGTCGGCCAGGAAGCCGGTTCGAAGCATCGGATCGACCGGTCAATCGTAGCTTTTTAGTGGTAGTCCGTGATCTCAACCTCGTGGGCATGACCATCCTCCCATTCAAAACAAATTCGATATTGATCGTTAATCCTGATGCTGTGCTGCCCGGACCGATCCCGGCGTAATCGCTCAAGCCGGTTTCCCGGTGGCGCGGCCAATTCCCTCACATCTCTCACTCGATTAATCTGATCGAGCTTCCTCCTGGCAATGTGCCAGAGCGTCCTAGGGCAAACTTTTCTGGCCGCCGACGTGTCGAGGCCATCAAAGACATGCTCCGTACCCTGCCCTCTAAAAGTCCGTATCACGGACCCCATGATAACGATTTTCACACTAGCACTCAAGAACTTGACGATCCGCTCAAGCAGATATGAGTCACAACAGCGGACTGGACCGGCGCTACACCGTGTTCGGGGAAATCTTTCGCGGCATCGAAGTCCTGGACAAGATCGTCGCCGCCGCCCGCGACGCCGCCGACAACCCGCTGGAGCCGATCACGATGACCGTGACGGTGAAAGAACAGCTCGGGAACTCGCGACCGATTTCGTAACCCGCCTAGCGTAGCGTATTGCAGTACTGTTCCAGTTGATGGGAGAAGACCAGAAATTCGTCCCCGCCCTGGCTGCGGTAATCCTCTTTCGGCACACCTTCACTCCGCTCTTTTCTGAGCCGGTCGCAAGCCCTGCGCTCTGCCCGCTGGATTTGAGACTGCATTCTGGATTGTTCTTCTAACGAGCGTCCCGCCAGGCTCTCCTGCATGCGTTTCAAGGAATGATAATGGTCATAAAGCGTCGGCTCCGGCGTTTCAGCGCGACCAACCTCAGGCTCAGCGGAAGATACGGCTGAAGGCAGAAGCAAGAGAACGCATAACCCTAAGATCTTCATGAACGCCCCTTTCATGCACTCAGGCGCAGTCCCCGATGAGCCGGGATCTCGTCGAGCAGATGGAAATTCGTCCGCACCGACGCAATCGTTTCCCCCCGCTGCTCAATTGCATCTTCGCCAATCGGTCCCAACCACTTATCAGCCCGCTCCAAATAGGACACTTTATAGGGATCGATGCCCATAATCCTGCAGCAGGTTGCATCCACCGCAGCAAGATTACGACCCATCACGAGCACCCCGACTTTTTTCGGATCACCCATAATCGGCCCGTCGCCCTCCATCCCGACAATGCCATCGACGATGGCAAAATGCGGCTTCAACGTCGCATTGATGTCCAAAATCGAGTTCTCAATGCTGGCATGACCCCAAAGAAATTCCTCGACTCAGCTCAAACCAATCAACAGGTTCTCCAGAAGCGAAGAGAGAGAATACCCCAGACTATCGAATCGAATCGACTCGAACCTACCCATTCGTCCGGTCCATCAGCCCACCGTCTGATATAATCCGCTTTGACAGAGTCTCTCGAAGTAGACGCTTCACTGAAATCCCCAACTCCGGCAACGCCTAAACTACTGCCCGGCAAGTGCGGGGAACAAGACCCTAATCATTTTGATGACCGCGGGACCAATCGTGACAACAAACATGCTTGGGAAGATGAAGAAGATGAGAGGCAGCAAGAGCTTCACCGGCAATTTCGCTGCCAGTTCCTCGGCTTTCAGCTTGCGCGTCGTCCGCATGGAATCCGCATGGACACGAAGCGCCTGACCGATGCTCGTTCCAAAGCGGTCAGTCTGAACCAGAAGCGCTACGAGATTCTTGACCTCTTCAAGATTGGTCCGGTGTGCCAGATTCCTGAGGGCTTCCTGCCGTTGCACGCCGGTTCTCAACTCCAAGGACAAAATATTCAGCTCGTCCCCTAACTCAGGATGCGCCTGTTTGACGTCCTCCCCGACACGGGCAAGGGCTTGATCCAGTCCCAGCCCCGCCTCCACACAGACCACCATCAAGTCCAGGGCATCGGAAATCGCCCGCTGTAAATTATCTTGTCGATTGGCAATGGCCCGCTTGAGCCATAACGATGGAGCATAATAGGCGCACGTTGCCGCGAGCAGATAGTAGAAAATCAAATTGGTAGCGGTCGGAAAGCCGAGCGCCTTGACGGGAATCATCGCGATTAACACGACGGCCGTAATGGCCAACAGTAACTTCGCACCCGTATAGAAAACCGGCGCTTTCCCGCTCCGATATCCCGCCGTGATCAACAGGCGGCGAGTCGCCCGCATTTCTTCCACGTTGGAAGGCTGATTCAGCGTGGCGAACCACTCTAGTAAGGCACGAATCTGAGCTTGCGCCAGCTCAGCGAATCTCCCAGAGTCTTCGCCTTCTTCTGCGGCCACTGTCTGCCCTTCCGCTCGCCGGCGCCACATCTGCAACACTTCTCGTGTGTTGAGGTAGAAAAATACGGCTGTACCGGCCAACATGATCACTAGAAAAGTCGACAATGCCGCAAGCAGGGGGAGTTCCATACGCCGCTCCTTAGACCTTAATCGCTACCATGCGTTTCATCACAATCGCTCCCAACACCATCAGGATACTACCAGCCGTCGTGATGCTGTGGCCGATTGGATCGGAAAACAAAAGGCCCATATAATCAGGATTCATACTGTACAATAGCAGCCCAACAACCACAGGAAGCCCAAGAAGAATAATAGCGGAGAAGCGTCCCTCGGCAGACAGTGCACTGACCTTTAATTGCAGTTCAAACCGTTGTCGGATCAGCCCTGCCAGAGAATCAATGATTTCGGCCAGATTGCCGCCGGTTTCCCGCTGCACCATCACCGAGGTGATAAAGAACCGCACATCGACGGAGTCCACTCGCTCGGTCATGTTCTGAAGCGCCTGCGGCAGCGCCACTCCCATCGAGACTTCATCGAACACGCGGCGAAACTCTTGGCCGATCGGATCAGCCGCTTCATCCCCGACGATTTTCAATCCTACTGAGAACGCATGCCCCGCCCGTAATGCCCGCGAGACCAGCTCAAGGGCCTCCGGCAGTTGGCGTTCGAACATCGCCATTCGTTGGCTCTTCAGCCAATAGAGATATCCCGTCGGCAGGGCGCCAAGCACCGCGGCGAAGAGAAGAGCAAGCATCATGGGTTGATGCATCGAAAGAGCCAGCAGGACCACGCCCATCGCCAAGAGTGGCGTAGCCAGCACGAAGACGCCTAAGGGCAGCAGGCAATCCGCCTGCCGATGAAGCTTGCGCAGCGGCTGGAACCGGCGCATCGTGAGCAAGGCTTCGTTCAGCCAAGGGATCTCGCTGAGCGATTCCTTACGGACAATCTCCAGCTGGGTAGCCTCCAGCGGCGCCGTCCATGCCTGGAGCCGTTCAACGGCTCGATCGGTTCCGCGAGGTGCCATGATTCGATAGAGCGCCGCCCCCGCATACATGAGCAACAAGACTGTTCCAAATATGCCGAGGGCAATGAACACATTTAGCATTCGTACACCTTTGAGGGATCAAATAAAGCGGACGGCAAGACCACCCCCTTCGCGGCCAGCCGTTCGGAAAACTTCGGGCGGACGCCAGTTGCCTTAAATCGCCCTTTGACCTTGCGATTCTCGTCGAGACCGATCTGCTGGAACGTGAACAGTTCCTGCAAGGTGATCAGATCGCCTTCCATACCGACGACTTCTTGCAAGCTGATCAGCTTTCTGGTTCCGTCGGACAACCGGGCAATCTGGATGATGACATCCAGCGCGGAGGACACATAATGCCGCATCGCCTTCGTCGCGAGATTCAGCCCCGCCATTGACACCAGCGTTTCAATTCTCGTGAGCGCATCGCGGCAGGAATTGGCATGCACAGTGGTCAGCGATCCGTTGGTGGCCCTCCGCCGCCAAGAAACCATCCGCCTGTACCTTCCTACGCCAAAGGCTCCAATTCTTTCAGTCGATGCCGATGATGCCCCCTCGGTCGGCCCGGCTGATGCGCCGGTCACCATTGTCGAGTTTTCAGATTTCCAATGTCCCTATTGCCAAAAGAGTGTGGCCGCGCTGAAAGAACTTCGCCGTCTCTACGGAGATAAGATTCGGGTGGTCTATCGAGATTATCCCGGCCCTAACCACCCCCAGGCAGCCCCGGCAGCGGAAGCCGAGCAATGCGCCGGTGACCAGGGCAGGTTTTGGGAGTTTCATGATTTGTTGTTTGCCAGCCAAACACGGGAGACCGGCTGGGACTTTGACGCCCTGGCTCGTGAACTGGTACTTCAGGCCGGTGAGTTTTCAACCTGCCTGAACACGGGCCGCTATCGCGAAGAAGTGAGGAAAGATCTACAGGACGGACTCGCACTCGGGATCGCCAGCACTCCGACATTCTTTATCAACGGCCGGCCGCTGGTCGGAGCACGACCGGCAGCCGAGTTTTCACGGTTGATCGATCCCCTCTTAAGTAAACCGCACCCGTGACGTATGCGACAACGGTTCACAGTTTTTCCAGACCCGCCCTAATTCGTCTTTGCCAAACCCAGGGCTTTGATCGAGGCCCGAGCCGCGGCACTGGCTTTACTTGCAGGATTGAGCAACTGACCGGGATCGGCGTGAACGCCGGCGGCCGACACGCGCTTGCACTGTTGAATCACATCGGTGAGAGGCACAAGGGCCTGACTCCGGCGGGGATCCGAATCCGGCAGCTGCTTGAGAATGGCTTCGGCATCACCGGCGGCGGCTTCGCAGTGATGGACGATAGCCTTGGCGTCCCCCATGCCGCCATGCGCCATCATGTCTTCCACGTTTTTCAGCAACGCATCTCTCCGCTCTTGCAGAGTCGGCTCGGCTGCATGAGCCGTACGAAGCCCGAATGACAGACCGCCGGACAACACGGCAGCAACAAGACTCGCAACCACAATACGGCCGACGGATACGGGAAGCTTTCTCACCGGCTCTCCTTAATAGCGCCCGGGCGACTCTTTCATGGTCGTGAGCGTGCGATACAGTGCATGGAACTCTTCTGTGGTCAACGCAGGATTCTGCAGCTGCGCCAGCGCCGCCTGATCGATCTTGGACTCAACCGTGTCGTCGTAATTCGACGAGGCGATCGTCACGAAACGGGGGGGGAACAATCGCTCCGGCAATAGGATCCCCACACCCAGGTTGTACTTCAACGCCAGGCGGATCGCCTCCCGCGCCTTGTCGGCCGGTACGTCCCGGCCAAGGCCGATGTTCTGCGGCGGCTGCCCCATCCTGGCGAACTGAAAGTGAACGTTCGTCAACCCGGCCTGACTAAACTCTTCGGTCAGCGTCGCCGTCCGGCTCCGATACTGATCGGCCAGCACAACCTCAACACGGCTTACCGAGGGAACCGCCGTTCCCTCGGCGATGACAGCCGATGTCCCCATCGCGCCGGCACAGAAGGCCATTACAAACGCAGTCGCATATTTCTTCAGCGTCATGCCCTATTTCGCGTCGAAGGTAAATCCGACCGACGCGCTCCCATTCTCAGCCACGGTGACTTCTTGCTCTCTCTCGCCGAGTACCGGATGCCAGGCCTTGATGCGATAGGTACCGGCAGGGAGATCCTTGATGGCAAAGGTCCCCTCCGTTCCGGTGACGGCATAATAAGGATTGTCCACGGCCAGTCCGTGTCCTTGCATGAAGGGGTGCATCCCGCACTGCATCGTGACCTCGCGCCGGTTGCCGGTGAACCGGACGACGTCGCTCGTCCCCGCTTTCGTCAGGGCCGGCCGGTGAAACATGATGAAAATATGTTCCCGGTCCCGTTCATAGAACTGCAAATCGTGGGCGACTGAATCCAGATTGACGACGCTGAGCTGGCGCTCGTTTCTCACGACTGAGACAAACGGCACAAACTGGCAGATATTCGCTTCGAGTTTGGTCTCTTGAAAATCGAACGGCTTTCCCTTGAACACGCCTTCAATCGTCACCACCACATCTTTCAAGCCCTGCTGTTCGCCGACCGACACCTCACGCAGCAACCGATAGCCCGACCCGTCAGACAGCGCCCCGCAATAGACCCGATCATAATACCGCCGCAGCTCGAACCTCTGAGGATCCGGAATGTCACCGGCAAATTGCACCTTTCCGGCCACCGTACCCCCGTTGGATACAACCGTTTCCTCGTAAGCCCCGGCCTGAGCCGCTCCCATCAACCCGGCCGTGAGCAGCATCCCTGTCATCATCCTCGTCACAAATCGATGTGCAGATCCAGACATAGTTCCCACCGTATAAAATGTTCATGGGGGAGCAGAAATGCTCCCCCATGGTCTGAGTGATATTGGACCGGCTTGGCACACTGTGTCGGCAGCGTCCACGCATTTCGCGCGGGGACGCTGCCGGATTGCTACTTACCGTCCCATCATCGATGTCCGCGAGACGGTTCCGTTGTCGCTCCCAAGCTCCGCCTTCTGGCTGGCCGGAACCTGTGGGGTCAACGGAAGGACCCGCTGATCACCGGTCGGAAGGACCTTGAAGAGTCCCCATTGCCCGGCGTTCGCAAAGCCCGGACGCTGGTTCTTCCACATGTAGTCGCCGACGATCTTGTTCGGACCGCCTGCGCCGCCCGTCAGATAGGCGTTGATGACTTCCGAGCCGCCGAACTCCATGGTGCTGACCTGGTCGGCACCCTGCATGTACGGCTCATGCGGCCATTCGTGGCCGTCCACGGTGAACAGCTGCACTTGCTCGCTGAATGCGCCGAGCACGTGCACCGCCACCGGATCGCCCACATGCGCCTGCAACAGCGGAGTCGACGGCGTGTCGCCGGTCTTCACGCAGCTGAAGACCTCGGACACGTCGCAGCCTTTTTCCATCCGATACGCGGTCGGTTCAGACCGGTAGTTGACCGCCGTGATACCGGCGACCTGTTGGATGTAGGGCATGAAGCTGACGCCCACGATGTTATCCTCGTCCTGGAACATCAACGAGAAATCGCGGTAGTTCTTCCGATTGTCGTTCCCGGGGATCGTCCGATCCACGATCACGTCGGCCCGCCAGCTGCTCTTCATTGTAATATCGTTGCCCGTGACCGGATCGCGGTAGCGCGATCCCTTCGGGCCGACGATGATCGAACCGAACAAGCCGTTCCGTGGATTCTCCACCACGTTCCCCCAATCCTGGATGAGGGCGGCCAGTTCTCCGTACTCCGGATGCGCGAAGTACGTGTAGGTCTTGCTCTGACCCGGAGCGATCGTTTGATCGCCTGGGTTGTTGCCGACGTTGGCCCCGAACGAATCTTTCGGATCGAACGCCATCATATCGACGTGGAATCCGGCCCGTTCCTTGGCCATGTCGTTCTTCAGATTGATCTTCACGCAGTCCCCGACGTTCACGTGCAGCGTCAGCGGGCTCGGCCGCAATTCACCGGCCTTGACCCGTCCACGATCCTCGTCGAGCACATACATCTTGCCCTGCTGATTCTCCATGACCATCTTGCGTTCGAGATCAACTTCCATCGTACCCGGCGCACCCTCGTGATACCGGATGACTTGATCGATCGCTGACACGTTGAAGGACTTCACCGGCGCGTCTGCCGGACAGACCGACGGCGCGGACTTCTGAATCTCTTCCCGGCTCGGCAAGGGCTTCAGATCCCCTTGCAGCTCATCGAACACCCGGAAGATACCCCAGCTGCCTTCCGCGAAGTGCGAGGCGCGTCCGCTGTAGTACAGGTAGTCGCCCGCCTGCTTCTGCGGTCCGCCCGCGGCCGGAATGGCCGGGTCGTACCGTTCACCGATCACCAGGTGCACCGTGCTGCGCGGCATGGCCATGGTGGCGTACCGCTCCATCGGGAACCAGTGCCCCGTCACGTGCCAGGTGTGCACTTCGTTGGCCGATCCGACCAGCGCCCGCACCAGGATCGGATCGCCGAGATACGACCGCAACAGCGGCGTGCCCGGATCTCCGTGAATGCCGGACACAAACAGCTTCGACGGATCCGGATTGTTGGCCAGACGCACGCTCAACGGCTCCACACGCATGCTGTAGCCGCTGCCCGTCGTGGCTTCGCCGCCGTTCAGGAACGTCATCGCCGACTTGTTGATGCGCTCCGGGAACTGGTGCGACGGAGGCCCGTCCACCGTAACCGCCCCCATGCGGGCTTGCGGGTTATCCGTCATGATCAGCTCAGCCGATCTGGCGTTGCTGTCCATGATGTGCATCATGACTTCGCGGAAACTGCCACGGATATGGGCCGAGACCGGCTCCAGAGTGTGAATGTCCGCGATGGGACCGCTACGCAGCTCTTTGCCCGTCACCGGATCGTGATAGGTCGAGCGCGGCGGCTCGGTGATGAACGCTGAGAACAGACCATGTCCCCAGGTATCGGTGCCGAACACGTGATCGTGCCAATAGACTGTTCCGAGGTCCACGTCGACGTACCAGCGCTCGCGGATGAATTCCACGCTCGCAATGTCGTTCTTCTTGTGCGCGTACTTCAACGGACGGTCAAAGGTGATGGTATTGCCCTTGATGTCCTTGATCCGCGCAACCTCGAAATACTTCGGATCGTCCATGGCCACGCCGAGTTCCGTATTGACGTGGAACTTGGACGAATTCTTCACCGTAATGCTGCGTGAACCGGCTTTTGTATCAGCCGTCAGCGTCGTGTTGCCGGGCAGGGGCATGCCCTTGTCCGGTTGCGGATCCTCCAGCATCGTGAAGGCCCGCAACGACATGTCGTACGAGAATCCGATCGTCGGACCGTCGGACGCGCTCGTGTCGAACTGGAAGAAGTGCGGATGGAGATTGATCTTGTTCGCCCATCCCGTCCGCGCGTCGTCCGGGATTTCGTTCTTGAAGATCACGTCCACGCAATCGTGCACGTTCCCGCGAATCACCAAGGGCACCTGCTTCTTGGGGTTCTTGCGGACTTCTTCTTCCTCTTCATGCAGCACATAGATCATGCCGATCGGATCCACGACCGCGGCGGTTTTCGGGGTCGCCGGCTTGAGGGTAATCGGCAAGGTGATCGAATGGATATTGAAATACTTTCTCGGCGCATTTTCCGGGCAGAGGCTCCAAGGCCCCTGCGCACCCGGCACGGGAGGCTCCGTGCCTCTGGTTCCGTCTTCACGGACACGGAATGGCTCCAACCATGGCGCACCGCCGTGATTGGGCGCAAACGGAGGACGCTTCCCGAGATGCGGACGCAACCAGGGGAACGCCAGCTTGCCCGTCTGCGGATCGAACGTGATCGCCGGACGCTGCAGCGGAGTCGGCGAGACATAATCCGCCCACTTGTGCGGCGTTTCCGGCTCGTTCATCGCCCGCGTCCCGTCCCACTTCCAGTTCACCACCGTCGCATCGTGCGCCTGCGCCTGCTTGACCTGATCTTCGGTCTTACCCGGCAAGCCTTGCGGCGGCAGCATGTACTCAACCCAATCCTTGATCGAGACCTTCACGGGATTGGCCTTCCAATCCGTCTTATCCTTCGTGATTTCGTACTTCTTGCCGCCGTACCAATCCACCGTGGTGCCGACCAACTTGTCCGAACTCACGGACAACTTGATTTTCCCCTTGCGGTCCGGCAACTCAACCAACGGCTTCATCACGTCGGTCTGGTATCCGACCGACTGCAACGTGTTGTACACGCGCCAGAACCCCCACATCCCCGTCACATAGTGCTGCGGGATGTGGCAATGGAATACAAACTCACCGGCCAGCGCCTGCAATCCGCCGGATCCGCCTTCGATCACTTCATCGTAGATCTCGGACGGACCGATCGATTGCACATCCAACCGGTCGGACGTGTCGCTGATCGGCGGGAACTTCACCGGACCGCTCTTGGACAGCGTCGGATCGAGTTTGCTCGTGCCGGGCTGTCTGGCCCAGCGGATCGATCCGCCGTGCAAATGATGCGAGTGCACGATCTCGGATCCGCCGATCATGCGGAACTTGGCCGGATCACCCAGGTAGGAACGGGGAATCGTGGTCGCCGGATCGCCGAACGTGTAGGAACCGTAGCCCTGCGATTCATCGGCAAACCCGACCAGATGCGCCTGTATTTCCAAGCGCTCGCCATGCGGTTCACTGCGATAGTTCAGCAACCGCGCGGCCGGACGGTAGGTGTCCGTATGGGCATCGCGCTGCGGCAACATGTCGCCTTTGCGATCCAACAGACGGAACGTCTCGTCACCGGCCTCATGATAGAAAATGACGAATTCGCGGAAGTCCGAGGCGTTCGCCAGGTCGATCATGGCTTCCCAGCCGCTCTTCATTTCCTCTCCCGTAAACGGGCTGAGGAACCGTGCCCCGCGCGGCTCGACGACGATCGATCCCAACAAGCCCAGGGAATACTGATCCCGGCTTGCATGGCTATGGAAGGCGCGGCCGCCTTCCTGCAAATCGACCGGAAGGTACCACTCGAACTCACCGGTTTTTCCCGCCTGGACCAGCGCCTCGGGGTTCATGGCGTTCGCCGGCTTCCCTGTGCTGGCCACAAGCATCTGCGAACCGTTTACGATCATGTTCGTGGGTTCATTCTCAATCTGATTGCGCAACGTAATCCGCAGGCAATCGCCCTGGTTCGCCCGGATCACGAGCGGCTGAATCAGATCGCCCTGCAACCCGTTCGAAATGGCGCCGCCGGCAAACGTCGGATCCTCACTGTCCCGCGCCGCCTTGTTCTTTGTTTCTTCCTCACGAATACCCGCGACATTCTCGGTCAACGCATACATGTAGCCCGGATAAAAATCGCCGAACCGGTTCACGGTGATCTCGACATTCATCGCCGTGATGTCATACGCGCGGACCGGCGCCGTCACCGGGCAGCGAGCGCCCTGCGTCACTTGCACCTTATCCGGATCCTCCGCCACCAGCAGCACACCCTGCTGCATGGCATGAGCGCCGGCTCCCTGGAACGGCCCCTTGGTCTTCACCTCGCGCTCGATCTGCTCGATCGCCTTCGACATCTTGTCCTGCAGTACCGGACCGGCCTGCGCATGCACCGGCGTCGCCACATCCGCATTGTGATCGACAGCGATATGTCCGTCATGCGACATGACCGCGCCTGCAGGCACCGTCCCTGCCAGCCCCAGGCAGGTCGTCAGCCCTAATACACCTGCTCGAACCCACTTGCTTGAAGAACCCATACGTTCGGCCTCCTCCTTACTGTCCGCACATGGTTCACGCACACTGACATTGCACTCACTACATATGTTTGAGTCTGGTGAAGGCCAACTTTCATCGGAGGGATCGTCAGGAGGCCGGTCCTTTCTTTCCCGGTCCTCCACCAGACAAAACTGAATTCCCGCGCGCGACTGACCGCACATCCATACGTGCCGCCGGTTAGAGCAAATTATGTTCCTCCGGTGCAATTCTGAACCGTTGTGGGATTTTGCTGGAAGACGGAGACGATTGACGGGTGACGGAAAATCTTATTGGGGCGTCACGATCCCATCGAACATCGATCACGCACGATTAAATCTATAATTTTTCATGAAACACCTCATGACCACAAAGAAAGACACTATGGGGCACACGCGCCCCATAGAATCAGATCATGGGACATGACGAATGCACTCACACACAGCCCCTTAGAAAATCTTGCGCAAGCGGCAAGCGCACATTATAGTGGCGCCCTCGCATCTCATCGCGTATCACCAGTATGCTGAACTGCAACCGCAACACAGAACACCCAGCCCCAGCGCCTGCCGGTCGGTCGGTCACAGCCGCGGTTCTCAGCGCACTGCTCATGTTCGGATCTGCGCTGCCTCCCGCGCTTGCAGCGACGGCCGAGATACGCAGCCGCATTGACGCCATCGCCGCACAAGCCGAACGCAGCCCCATGATGCCCGTGGCGGAAGGACTCTTTTTCATGGGCACCGCCCGCACCGGCCACGAGTCGTTCAGCCTGACGCTGCAATACGACGATACCGAACAGCCCCAGCGTCGCATCCGGCTCGACCGCTACGAAATCGACCGGGACGAAGTGAGTCTCAGCGAATTCCTCCGGTGGCTGGTGCAACAGCACCGGCCGATCCCTGTCGAGATCCACAAGCTGATCGAGCACGTCATGACCGTCCATGCCCTGACGCCGGATACATTGGCGCGCTGGCCCGCTCTCTACGTGACATGGACCGAAGCTGCGGACTTCTGCCACGCACAGGGGAAACGGCTCCCGACAGAAGCCGAGTGGGAAAAAGCCGCGCGCGGAGAAGAGGGGCGACTGTTTCCGTGGGGGCAACAGCCTCCCACCCCGGCGCTGGCCATGTTCGGCCAGTACCATGTCCATGAGATTCCGATCGTCGCATCCGTCAGGAGCGGCGAAGAAGGGCGCAGCCCCTATGGCCTGCATCATATGGCGGGAAATGCGGCCGAGTGGGTCGCAGACTGGTTCGGAATCGACTACTACATGACCATGCCGGAGCGCGACCCCCACGGACCGGCCACCGGCCGATATAAAGTCATCCGCGGAGGCTCCTGGAAAAGCACGCCCGCATTACTCCGCAGCGCCACCAGGAGCGGCGCGCCGCCGGAGCAGCGCGCGGCCACCATCGGCTTTCGCTGCGCCCGATCGATTCAATAGCCGACATGCACACTGCCATGAGGATTCACATGATCTGGATGTCTCTGCTGATGGCGCTGGTACTGAGCAGCGCCCCCATCATTCCGGTCTCTCTCGCAGACGCGGCAGGAGCCGAAGAACAAGCCTGGAAAGCCTACACCAACGCCCGTTTCGGCTTTTCCGTCCGCTATCCTGAGAATTGGCGGCGCGGGAATCCTTTGCCGGACGGCATCGGCGTGACCCTGTTTCCGGAGACCGAACACAGCCTGGTCGCCCTCTCCGGTCACATGAATCTCCTGGAAGGATCGAGCCAGGACCGGCGACAGACGCTCGATGAATTTACCACCGCGCACCGCCGCATCATCTCCGAACTGTTCGACAAGAAGAAGATCCCGCTCACGTGGCAGAAGGATCAGGACACGACTCTGGCAGGCTTCCCCGCGAAGCGCCTGGCCTTCACCTACCAGGACGAGCGCCGGACTCCGATGCTGGAAATCCACATCTTTTCGCTGGGGCGCAATGAAGGACGCGGCATGCGGATCAAGATGCCGGTTACGGCACAGAAAGAATTGCAGCCGACGATCGCGAAGATGCTGGAGAGTTACCAGCCCGGGCGGGATCAGAACGCGGTGAGTCCTCTCATCCAAAAACCGGAGCAGTCACAGACCGCGCCGAAATAGCGCCCTTCTTTGCAGGCGCCTCACAACGCCACCACATTCGGCGGATGCGCTTCGCCGCGCGCATCAACCGGAACGGGATTCCGAAACAAGCTTCGCGTCACGGACCAGCCGCCGGCTACGCGCCGTGCTCCCGGACCTCTTTCAGATGTTTCATCGCCGCGCGGGCCGCGGAGCGGGCTTTGACGGCGGGATTCAAGCTGGCGCCGGGATCGACCTTGTCTCCCATCTCGGCCACACGCTTGCAATGCGCAATAGCCTCCTTCAGGAGAGGCGCAGCTTCTTTCCCATGCTCGTCCGAGGCGGGCAAGAGCTTCAAAATCGCCGTCGCATGATTCGCCACCTCACCGCAGTGATGCAGGATGGCCTTTCCATCCCCCATGCCTCCATGCATCACCATTTCCTCGGCATCCCTGAGCAAGGCCTTGCCATGCTCATGAATGTCCGCGAGCGCCCCGCCCAGCGCAAGGGAAACCGGGAGCAACCACCCCAGCGCGATCCCGCAGCACACCTGCTTGATGCCCATCAGAACACCCGGCCTTTCTTCATCGGCGGTCGATCCGCCGGCGTGAGCCGGCGATAGACCTCGTGAAACTGCTCCGTCGTAAGCGCAGTATTCTCTAACTCCTTGAGCACCTCCTCGCCGACCGAATATTCCACGGTATCGTCGAAGCCGGACGAGGCAATCGTCACATAATGGTCGGGAAACAGCCGTTCGGGCAATAGAATTGCGATCCCGCCGTTGTATTTTCTGGCCATCCGAATCGCCGCCTGCGCCCGCTCGACCGTCACCTTGGGTCCCAGCCCGATATTCGCCGGCGCCCGCCCCGCCTTCATGAATTGGATATGGACATTCGCGAGGCCTGCCGCGGCAAAATCCTGCTTGATCTCGTTCAGGCGAGGGCGATGCTCATTCGCCAGGACCACTTCCACCCGTCCCGCCGGCGGCGCCTCTTCCGCGGCCGGAAGCGCACCGGCTGACAGGATTCCCAACAGCATCGCCCAACACAGGGCATGGATGGTCCGCATCGTCCCTCCGTTCACTTCGCCTCGAACTGCACATCGAGTTGCATCGAACTGTTCGGCTCGACCACCAGGTCCCGCTCCTGCTCGCCCAGGGCCGGATGCCAGGCTTTAATCCGGTACGTGCCTGGCGGAAGCTCCCCGATGGCAAACGTCCCATCCAAATCGGTCACGGCATAATAGGGATTATCGACCGCGTAGCCCCAGTTCTGCATATAGGGATGCATCCCGCACTGCATCGTAAACACTTTCCGTCCCTTGACCAGATTGACTATATCGGTCGTCCCGGTCGCTTTCAACGACGACCGATGGAGGACGATATCCACCCCGGCCTGATCGTACGTGTACCCTTGAATATCATGCGACACCGGATCGCGATTGACCACCGTCAGTTGCCCTTTGTCGCTGACCACCGTCACGTACGGCAGAAACTGGCAGACATTGGCCTCCACCTGCGCATCGGCCGACACGAACGGTTTGCCTTTCTGCACCCCCTCGATCACAATCACCACATCCTTGAGCCCGCCGTTTGCGCCGACGTTGACCTCCTTGAACTGCCGATAGCCATCGCCGTTGGACAAGGCCCCGCAAAACACCCGGTCCGGATACCGGCGCAGCTCGAATTGCTTGGGCTCGGGGACCTCCCCTTTCAGGGTAATCTGTCCCCGCACCACCGCCCCGTCCGTCACCGCTCCGGCTTCATAGGCAGCCGCCGCTCCGTTCCCGGCCAATGCCACGCTTCCCATAACCAGCACCGTGAGAGATGTCCATGTGATCATCGACCGTTTCACCCTGCGCTCCTCTCCTTGACGCTAATGTTGTATGTTGGCCGGCGGATTCGCTCGATCCAGCCGCTGCGGCAACTCGAACAGCAGCGGCGACTGCTCCGTAAAAATAAGCCGCCGGTACTCTTCCGACCAGTCGCCTTCCCTGCTGACCGTCTTCACCGGAAACCGTTCGACCTTCGTGACCCACTGATAGTACCGCCGGGTCTCTCCGCGCTCCGCCACGGCCACATCGAACAATTCGGCGGGATAGCCGTTCAACGTCTGTTCGCCGACCAGCTCTCTCGACTGTTCTCCTTCCATGCGCTCACCGAACGCCAGCCGGAACTCCGGAGCGATCGGCACCTCCAGATATTGCCGCCGCTGAGAGACGATCAGCCAGGCCAGGTCGCGATCCGTCCGCACGATGACCACGCTGGCCAGACCCTGCGGCTGCGCAAATTCCAACCGCCACCGGTCCGCCTTCGCATTGACATGGGCCGTCACGACGGCCCGGCCCTTCTTGACGATCCGCTCGGCGGAAAAATCCAGCGCCCAGGACTGCGGCGTCACGAATGTCAGCAGGACCACCACGAGACATACGAGCCGCCACCGGCACGTTCGCCGCCCCATTCCCAGCATGAGACTAAGATCGTCCGGCTGCCACATACATCACCCGGTTTATGCACCGCTCAAATAAGGAACGGGGGAACCCGCGTCTACCACTGCCGGATTCCCCCGCCCCGCCGACTGGCCTCCGAAACAGCCTAGTTGGTCTTCATGGACACCGGCATAGGCTGGGCAGGAGCCTGCTCCTCAGCCTGTTGCGTCGCCGGCGCCTGTCCGCTCAGGGGCAGAATCGCCCGGCTGTCGCGGTCCAGCACCTTCAACATGCCCCAGTGGCCGGCATCGAGATAGCCCGGTCGCTGGTTCAGCCACAGGTAGTCGCCGGGAATCCCGTTCGGGCCTCCGGCTCCGCCGTGCAGCCATGCGTTGATGACCTCGGCACCGCCGAACTCCATGGTACTCACGAGGTCGGCACCGCTCATGTAGGGCTCGTGCTTCCACTCATGGCCCGACACGCTGAACAGTTGCACCTGTTCGCTGAAGGCGCCCAGCACGTGAATCACGACCGGGTCGCCGACATGCGCCGCGATGCTCGGCGTCACCGGCTGATCGCCCGTCTTCACGCAGGCCAACACTTCGCTGTA
>CXWL01012007.1_pt1 | contig 41001 bp, 42 predicted proteins | sample 590931 | NCBI WGS metagenome assembly CXWL01 (sample SAMEA3498368, study PRJEB10139) | groundwater metagenome | biome: water well; material: biofilm material | place: Germany | collected 2015-04-27 | reverse complement strand
CACGAAGATCGGTGAGGCGCCTCCGCAGCCCCTCTTGGCGGGCGACCGGCCTCTCGCGGGGATTCGTGCGCTCGATCTGACGCGAGTGCTGGCGGGGCCGGCGTGTGGGCGGACGCTGGCCGAGCACGGCGCCGAGGTGATGCTGGTGAATTCGCCGAAGGTGCCGAATTTCGCGCCGTTCGTGATCGACACGAGCCACGGCAAGCTCTCCGCGCACGTGGAACTCGACGAGGCGAAGGGGCGACGGACGATGCAGGAGCTGATTCGTGGCGCTGACGTGTTCTGCCAGGGCTATCGGTCGGGGGCGATGGAGTCGCGCGGGTTGGGGCCGGAGGAGGTGGCGGCGATGCGGCCGGGCATTATCTATGTCTCGATCAACTGCTACGGCCACGTTGGGCCATGGCGCCAGCGACCGGGGTGGGAGCAGTTGGCGCAGAGTGTGACCGGGATCGCGGCGGTGCAGGGCAGTATGGAGCGGCCGCAGCTCATCCCGGCGGCGGCCTGCGACTACACGACGGGCTACCTCGCGGCGTACGGGGTGATGACAGCGCTGGCGCGCCGGGCGACCGAGGGTGGAAGCTGGCACGTGCGAGCGTCATTGTGCCAGACGGCGATGTGGTTCACGCGGCTCGGGGCGGTCTGCGACCCGGCAGCGGCGACGGGTGTGGGCGATGTGGCGGACTTGATGATGGAGACGGAGACGGCGTTCGGGCGGCTGTCGCATTTGCGGCCGGTGGTGCGGATGTCGGAGACGGCGGCGAGGTGGGATCGGCCGACGGCGCCGCTCGGCACGCATGCGGCGGTTTGGCCGTAGGATTGTCGTATGCGCAAAGGCTACAAGGAGGGCGATCCAGACTCACACGGTTGGAAGCAAATCGCGTCGCCACTCGACTCAACCCTGCAGGACCAAACGCGGTACGAAGGGGAAGCGCCCACCGCTGAGTGGGCAATCACCCTCATCCACGGATACCGCGATGGTACGATTGCGTTCGACGGATTCTATCGAGCGATCTACGATCTAAGCGCTCACTTCGCAGCCCTCTATCCAGACCCAGGGGAGGTTGACGAAGCTGATCTGATGGCGCAGTTCCAGATGTTCGCCCTCGTCCAGTTCGCCTCGGCAATAGCGCATGGCCACGAGGAGAGTGAGGTTCTTGCGTATCTCGAGGAGTGGCTGCCGCACCTTGAATCCGGCGAAGCCGCGTGGAGAACTTCCGTCGAAGGCGGTCACTGGCCGTTCGACACAGGTTGAAAAAGGGGCGGCATTGATGCCGCCCCCCGTCGTTCGAACAACTTAGAGTCCGGGCAAACTGCTGGTCACCGCAGAGGGCGTGCCGCAGCACGCCCCTACGACTCGATTGGATCTGCGGACTACAGGCCGCCGGCCTTGCGGAGGATTTCTGCTTTATCGGTGCGTTCCCAGGGGGCGTCGATGTCGTCGCGGCCGAAGTGGCCGTAGGCGGCGGTCGCCTTGTAGATGGGGCGGCGCAGGTTGAGGTCGCGGATGATGGCGGCGGGGCGGAGATCGAAGTGCTCGGTGATGAGCGCCTGGATCTTGGCGTCATCGATCTTGCCGGTGCCGAACGTCTCCACCGATACCGAAGTCGGGTGGGCGACGCCGATCGCGTAGGAGAGCTGGAGCTCGCAGCGGTCGGCGAGACCGGCGGCGACGATGTTCTTGGCGACGTAGCGGGCGGCGTAGGCGGCCGAGCGGTCGACCTTCGTCGGGTCCTTGCCACTGAAAGCCCCACCGCCGTGGCGGGCGATGCCGCCGTAGGTGTCGACGATAATCTTCCGGCCGGTGAGCCCGGCATCACCCATGGGGCCGCCGATGACGAAGCGGCCGGTCGGGTTGATCAGGGCGCGCGGCGCGGCCTTCACGAGATCGCCGGGCAGGACGGGCTTGATCACTTGTTCGAGAACGTCCGCTTCGAGCTGCTCTTTCGAGACTTCATCGTCGTGCTGGGTGGAGATGACGACGGTATCGACGCGCTTGGGGCGGCCGTTTTCGTACTCGACCGTCACTTGCGACTTGCCGTCGGGACGCAGGTAGGTGAGGCCGCCCTGCTTGCGCACGTAGGCGAGCTGGCGGCAGAGCTTGTGAGCGAGGGAGATGGTGAGGGGCATGAACTCCGGCGTCTCGTTGCAGGCAAAGCCGACCATCATGCCCTGGTCGCCGGCCCCCGTGTCGAGGTCGTCCTTCATGGTGCCCTGCTTGGACTCAAGGGCCTGGTTCACCCCCATGGCGATGTCGGCAGACTGCTCCTTGAGGGAGACGATGACACCGCAGGTCTCCCAGTCGAAGCCGTAGTGCTGGCTGTTGTAGCCGATCTCCCGTACCGTCTCCCGCACGATCGTCGGGATATCGACGTAGGTATTCGTCGTGATCTCACCGATGACGACGACGAGGCCGGTGGTGCAGGCGGTCTCGCAGGCGACGCGGCCGTAGGGGTCTTCCTTCAGGATGGCGTCGAGGACGGCATCGCTGATCTGGTCGCACATCTTGTCGGGGTGCCCCTCGGTCACTGACTCGGAAGTCAGGAACAACGAGGGACTGCTCATAAACGTAGTTGTCATCGAATCTCCAACTCTCTGAAACTGCACCGCGCAGGCTGAAAGCCCGCGCTACGGGGTTCGAGTTTGTTTCGCGTCTGTCTAAGTCCCACTCTCCCAGCTCGTGAGGTACTTGTGTTGTTCTTCGGTCAGCGTGTCGATGCTCATGCCCATGGCTTCGAGCTTGAGGCGGGCGATCTCGGCGTCGATCTCACGCGGGACGGAGTAGACCTCGGGTGTCAGCGTCTTGTGGTTGTTCATCATGTGCTCGGCGCTGAGGGCCTGGTTGGCGAACGACATGTCCATGACGCTGGCCGGGTGGCCTTCAGCGGCGGCGAGGTTGATGAGACGGCCTTCGCCCAGTACGAAGAGCTTCTTGCCGGTGCCCAGCGTGAACTCCTCGACGAAGGGCCGTACCTGCCGCCTGCTTTCCGACATGGCTTCGAGGGCGATGAGGTTGATCTCGTCGTTGAAGTGGCCGGAGTTGGCGACGATGGCACCGTCCCGCATCGCCTCCATGTGGGGACGGTCGATGACGTTGATGTCGCCGGTGACGGTGCAGAAGATGTCGCCGATCTGCGCCGCTTCGGCCATCGGCATGACGCGGTAGCCGTCCATCACCGCTTCGAGTGCGGGCAGCGGGTCGATCTCGGTGACGATGACCTGCGCACCCATACCGCGAGCACGGCTGGCGAGACCACGTCCGCACCAGCCGTAGCCGGCGACAACGAAGTTCTTGCCGGCGATGAGGATGTTCGTCGCGCGGATGATGCCGTCCAGGGTGCTCTGGCCGGTACCGTAGCGGTTGTCGAACATGTGCTTCGTGTTCGCTTCGTTGACGGCGATGATCGGGTACTTGAGGAGATTGTCCTTGGCGAGGGCGCGCAGGCGGATCACGCCGGTGGTCGTCTCTTCGGTGCCGCCGATGACGTGCTGGAGCAGGTCCGTGCGGTCCTTGTGCAAACGAGCGACGAGGTCGGCGCCGTCGTCCATCGTCATCTGCGGCTTGGAGTCGAGGATGGCGTCGATGTGCCTGTAGTACGTGTCGTTGTCTTCGCCCTTGATGGCGAAGGTGGCGATGCCGTACTCGGCGACGAGGGCGGCGGCGACGTCGTCCTGTGTGCTGAGCGGGTTGGAGGCGCAGATAAAGATCTCTGCGCCGCCATCGCGCAGGGCGATCATCAGGTTCGCGGTCTCAGTGGTGACGTGGAGGCAGGCGCCGACGCGCACGCCCTTGAGCGGCTGTTCCTTGGCGAAGCGGTCGCGGATCTGCTTCGTGACAGGCATCTCGCGCGCCGCCCATTCGATGCGGCGGACGCCCTCTTCGGCGAGACGGAGATCTCGCACGTCATGCGGTGTGGTCTGTATGGTCAACGGTGGTCCCTTTCTTGTGAGACTGCGCGCTAGTCGACACGCATCCTGATGAGTTCTTCTCCCGCCTGGCCGCGAAGCCTCGCGAGTGTTCTGCGTACTAACGTTTCCGCGCCGAGGACATCGCGGCGCACCGCCGCTCCCTCGATAAGCCGCGCGACTTCGACGTAACCAAGATGGGCGTAGGCGCCGACGGCGGCTTCGTTCGCCGGATCGACGCTGAGCACCACATCCTTGCAGTTTTGGAGCAGCAGTTCCGTCACCGCGGAGGTAACGGCCTGGGCGAGCTTGTTGCCCCGGAGGCGCGGGTGCGTGTAGACGTTGCCGACGACGGCGATGGCGCTGGCCGCCGAGATCACGTGCGTGCCGGCGACAGCAACGATGGCGCCATCGATCTCAGCGCCGAAGTACACGGCCTCTTCGACCTGGCGTGGACTGTAGTACGACGGCACGCCGTCGATGCGATACAGCCGGTTAATCTCGCGGGCGTCCGCGCCGGTCAGACGGCGCACTGGCCCTTCGACGGGGCGGAATGTTCCTCGTGAGACCTGCATGCGGATCATCGTCTGGCGCTGCTCGATGTCGAAGTGCCGGACGACCGTCGCAAGATGTTGGGGTTCGCAGGTGAGGAAGGTGCTGCGGCCGCCAGGGTGCAGGCGCAGCAGCGCGTCGAGCGCCGTCGTCTCGCCCATCGTGAAGGTAGCGTGACCCAGTCCGCCGCGCGAATGCAGCACCACCGCCGATCCCTCACTGCCAACGCCGCCGCTGCTGGCCTGCCACCACTCCGTCTGGCGGAAGAGCAGCGGCTCGAGCTGGCCGAGGGCGTAGGCGGCGTACGGCCGGCGCGCTTCGAGGACGGCGCGGATGTGGTCGCGGCTTTCGAGACGGCGGACGGTGTACTCCGTCCAGAGATCGCGGGCAGCGCTCTTGCGCTCGACGACGGTCATGCCGTCACCTCCGGCCGCACGCGCGCGAGGATTGGCTCCAGATCTCGCAGGATCTGTTCGGGCACGAGTTCGAGCGGCGTGATGATCGCGTTCACGAGCGCGTTGCGGCAGGCGCAGGTGCGCGCGGGCAGCGACGATGCCACGCTGGCGACGATGGCCTTCGCGTTCGCGACGTTGCGGCGGAGATTGCGCAGGATCAACTCGACGGAGACGCTGTCGTGATCGGCGTGCCAGGTGTCGTAGTCGGTGACGCAGGCGAGGGTGGCGTAACAGATGCCTGCTTCGCGGGCGAGCTTCGCCTCGGGCAGGGCGGTCATGCCGATGATGGCGGCGCCCCACGAGCGGTGCAGTTCCGATTCGGCGCGCGTGGAGAAGGCAGGGCCCTCCATCACGACATACGTGCCGCCGCGATGCGCGGTGACGCCCGCAGCATCGGCGCTGTCGGCGACAGCGGCGCTGAGGGTGGGGCAGAAGGGTGTGTCAAAGGCGATGTGGGTGACGATGCCGCGCCCGAAGAACGTCGAAGGGCGGCCATGCGTCTTGTCGATGAGCTGATCGGGCACCACCATGTGCATCGGCGCGATCTCCTCGCGCAGGCTGCCGACCGCGCTCACCGAGACCACTTGCTCGACGCCGAGCGAGGCGAGGGCCCAGATGTTCGCGCGCTGTGGCAGTTCGGAGGGCAGGAGGCGATGTCCAGCGCCGTGCCGCGGGAGGAAAGCGATGCGCGTTTCGCCGAGCGAGCCCAGCACGATGCTGTCCGAGGGCGGCCCGAACGGCGTGTCGATCTCGACGCTGTGGACGTCGGCGAGGCCGTCGATCTCGTAGAAGCCGGAACCGCCGATGACGGCCATGGTCGCGTGCTTGCTCATCGGGCTACCGCCGCGTGTTGGGTTGCGTTGGCGATGGCAGCGGCGAACGGAGGCCGCAGGATGCCGCGCTCGGTGATGATGGCCGTGATAAGCGGTGCCGGGGTGACATCGAAGGCGGGGTTGCGGACAGCAGAGCCGGAGGGCGCGACCTCAACGCCACCGAATGTCAGCACTTCGGCGGGGTCGCGCTCCTCGATGACGATGTTGTCGCCGTCGGCTGTTCGGACGTCGATAGTGCTGGCCGGCGCGACGACGTAGAACGGTACGCCGTGCGCGTGCGCCGCGAGGGCGAGCCCGTAGGTGCCGACCTTGTTCGCGGTGTCGCCGTTGGCCGCGATGCGGTCGGCGCCTACGACGATCGCCTGCACGTGGTTGCGGGCGATGAGGCCGGCGGCGGCGCTGTCGGCGATGATCTCGTGCGGGATGTTCTCCTGGCGCAGTTCCCAGGCGGTCAGACGCGCGCCTTGCAACAACGGTCGCGTCTCACCGACGAGGACGCGGATGCCCTTGCCCTGCCAGTGCGCTGTCTTGATGACGCCGAGGGCAGTGCCGATGCCGCCGGTGGCCAGTGAGCCGGCGTTGCAGTGCGTGAGGACGGTAGCGCCGCCAGCGATCAGTTCGGAGCCCAGCTCGCCCATGCGGATGTCGGCGGCGCGCTGTTCGTTGTGGATGCGTCCTGCCTCCGCTTCCGGGTCGGAGGCGGCGAGGACGCGGTCGATGGCCCAGCGGAGGTTGACCGCGGTGGGGCGAGTGGCGGCGAGGTGTTCAGCCGCCGCAACCACGTCCTGGCCCCTTCTCGCCGCCAGGGCGAGGCCATATGCCGCGGCAATGCCAATCAGGGGCGCACCCCGCACCGCCAGGCGGCGAATGGCATCGGCTACCACACGGTAGTCGTCGGTCTCGATGTATCGCAGGAGCGCCCGGGGCAGCAGGGTTTGATCGAGCATACGAAGCGTGCCCTCGGAGGGACGCCACTCGACTGGCGCGAACTGGGGGACGTGGGTTTCGGGCGACAAAAGAGCTTCTCCGCTATCGAGTGGGGAGAAGCTACCTTCTCTCTCATCTTGCTCGCTGCTGCGAGCCGGATTTGGCACCCGTCTTCACGGGTTGCCGGGCTTCGTCGGGCCGATCCCTCCACCACTCTCGATAAGAGTTTGCTATTCGGTTGTTAGGGCATTGTACGGGTGGGCGTCCGAGGTGGTCAAGCGGTGAGCGCCTCAGCTTGGCGGCGTCAAGCAGGCAGCCGCGCGTAGCGCATCCTGATCGATCGCGGGGACTCGATCGCCGTCTCAAGGCCGCCAAACAGCTCGGCGATCTGCGGGGTTACGCGTTCGAGGAGCTGGGGCATGACGGCGTTTGGAATCTTCCACGAGCTGGAGTAATCTCGGCGTTTCAGACGGTCGATGATGTGTTGTCCCGTGACGCTCGCCCGCCAGGTCGCGACTGTTGCCGCACGAACTTCGGCTCCCGAGTTCCGAAGCACGTCCTCGAAGATCACCGTTGCCCGCCTGTGGTCGCTTTCCCTCTGCACAGACACACCGGACAGCTCCGCAACCGTTGCCCAGATCAGCGCGTCAGCTCGGGATCGGATGTTCTCCGTCCAGTCATCGACAGCTTCGATCATCACGCCTCCGGGTCGCATCAGCGCAAGCGTCGCGCGAATCGTGGCCTCAGGATCTGGCACGAGGTGGAGGATGTGGACGAAGAGCGCAGCGTCGAAGGATCGCTCGCGCAAGGGCGGCTGCGATGCTTCGGCAATCATGACGTCGATGTCCGTGCGCTTGCCCCGCAAGATGGCGAGCATCTTCGTCGAGATATCGATGCCGGTGACGCGGATGCCGCGCTCGGCCAGCGGTACGGCGATGCGCCCGGTGCCGATGCCGACTTCCAGCAGGCGCGGCTGCGCAGCAGTCTCACGAAGCAGCGCGGCGATACCGTCGCCGATCTGGCGTTCGGCCTCCGGCGGGATGCCGCGCGTCTCATCGTAGAGGTGGGCGACGCGGTCGAAGGATTTGAGGTCGGGCATGGTTGTTTAGTCGTCGGTCGTCAGGTGCTGGCTCTTGGTTGTTCGGCGTGTCGGGCGCAGGTTGGAAGCGTCACCAGCGCTCGTCGGCGGGCCATTCGCCGCCGGGATCGTCTTTGAAGATGCGGACGCGGCGGTACGGTTCGCGGCCGGCGCTGCGCGAGACGAGATTGTAGCGCTGGACGAGCTGATGCTGGAGGCGACGGATGTAGGCGTTTTGCGGGTTCAGCTCGATCGAGGGGTCGCCGTGATTGAGGACGTTGGTCACGGCGTCCTCCGCCTCCTGCATGGCGTACTGGACGGGGGCGCTGACATCGCCGCCATCAAGACGGCCTTGCATGGAGAGTAATCCTTGCTCCATCTGGCCGACGGTGTTGGTCTTCAGGACGTAGATCGGGATACCCCGCGCTTCCGCGTCGCGCAGGGCCTGGGGCTTGCGCCGGAAGTATGAACGGAGGGTGATCACGGTATCGGCTTCGCGGAAGTCATCGGCGATGGCGACGCGCGCGCCGGTTTCGCGTACCGCCTGTTCGAGGCGCTTGCGGGAGATGCCGAAGGGGTAGACGCGCCGGAAGGGCTGGTCATCCGCTGGCGGGGCGTCGGGGCTGCCAGCGGGGCGACCGGGACGTTCGTTGCGGTCGGCCCGTTCGTATGCGCCGCGCCGTCCGTTCTCGTAGGGGCGATTGCGCTCCAACCGGAGATCCTGCGGGATGTTGCGCGGCATTTCGATGACGCGGATTTCGCCGCCGCCGTCGAGCTCCCGCACCTCGGCGGGCATCTTGTAGCCGCGGAGCAGGGCGTCGACGGTCTCGGCGACATCGCCATGGACCGCGACGCGGTCCCAACTCTGGATCTCGACGACGATATCGAAGGTGGGCGGCCCTTTGCGCTCGAGAATCGACTTCTGGGTGCCACGGCGGCGGGCTTCGTCGTCGCCCAGGGTGACCGACTGGATGCCACCGACGAGATCGGCCAGGGTGGGATTGATGATGAGGTTCTCGAGTTCGTTGCCGTGTGCGGTGCCGACGAGCTGGACGCCGCGCTCCGCGATCGTGCGGGCGGCCGAGGCTTCCAGTTCCGTCCCGATCTCGTCGATGACGATCACTTCCGGCATGTGGTTCTCGACCGCCTCGATCATGACGGCGTGTTGCAGGGCGGGGGTCTTGACCTGCATGCGGCGGGCCGAGCCGATAGCCGGGTGCGGGATATCTCCGTCGCCGGCGATTTCGTTCGACGTATCGACGATGACGACCCGCTTGTTCATGTCGTCGGCGAGGACGCGCGCCACTTCCCGCAGCATGGTGGTCTTGCCGACACCCGGGCGACCGAGCATGAGCATGCTCTTCCCGGTCTTCACTAGGTCTTCGATGACGCGGATGGTGCCGTAGACGGCGCGGCCGACGCGGCAGGTGAGGCCGACGATCTTGCCGCGGCGATTGCGGATGCAGGAGATGCGGTGCAGCGTGCGCTCGATACCGGCGCGATTATCGTCGCCGAAATCACCGATACGGGCGACGACGTACTCGATGTCCTCGGCCGAGATCTCGCGGTCGGAGAGGATCATCTCGCGACCCGGGTAGCGGGCTTCAGGTTTGCGCCCAAGATCCATGACGACCTCGAGCAGGCCGCTGTTGTCGGCTTGCTGGCGCAGCGGTTCGGTGATGTGCGGCGGCAGCGCGCCCAGCAGCAGTTCCAGATCGTCGGTGATGACGCGTTCAATCATGTCGTTATCCAAATGTTGTTTGCGCGAGGGCCGGAACCTTCACGCGAGCCTTTACTGTGCGCACGGTCCGCCTGGAAAGCACCGTGTACTCCTCCTGTGCCTCGAACCCCAGCCGCTCCAGCCGCGATGCGAGTTCGACCTGGTATTCGGGGACGATGGTGACGGCGTGCTCGCGATTCGACACCTTGGCCAACGCCGCTTCGACCAGATCATCGAGGGCATCGTGGCCGCCGAGGATGTCGAATCGGCCGATATCGCCGTCTCCGGCCACGCGTAGCCATCCGCGGACGGCCCCAGCCTCGTTGTCCAGCACGTACTGGGTGGCGCGGCCGAGGCTCTCCTGGGCGGCCGTCCACTCGCCGAAGGTCATCCCTTCGATGCGGCGTACTTCCGGCGGGACGAGGGCGTTGTAGAGCTGAAACACTGGATATGGATCGGCCTTGGAACGGCGGCGCAACAGATCCGGAACTTTCGGGCGCGCGGTCGTATCCGTTGTTCCGAGGTGCCGCAGGAAGACCTGCTCGCGGACGTAGGGGGCGAAGCCGGAGCGGGAGGAGGCGATGGTGGTTTCGCTGTCGGCGGGCAATCGCAGGAACACCTTCATCGCCCCGGACTTGCCGGCGGCTTCGGTCATCTGGTCGAGGAGGCTCATGAGGACGGCGTTGTCGTCCTCGCCCGCGTTGATGAGGCAGTCGATCTCCCACGCCTGCTTGTTGCCGCGCTTGCGGGCCGAGACGAGGCCACGGAGGGTGGCGCCCTTGACGCTGACGCAGGTGTGGCGGCCGGTGGCGAAGCTGAACCACTGCTCGAAGGCGGTTTCCAGTGGATGCGGGGAATCGTGCGTGCCGATGCGGTCGCGGGTCATCGCCTCGTTGGCATAGACCTTGCCGTCGTAGGAGACCAGGGCGACGAGGTCGGTCGGCAGAACCGTGCGGACCGTGTTGGTCATAGGCTGGCGGAAGCGCTCCTTTTTCCGACGGCTTCAGGCGAAGCCTCTGATTCCGCTGGCGCGGGATCTACGCTGCACTTCAAGATCTCCGCTCCGCTGCGACAATCTCCACGCTAATTGTAGAGGATCTGAGGGGGCTGCTGCCGAAGCGCTACTTGGGCGAAACGGAGCGCTCACGATGGTAGGTTTCCGCCAGTTCGACCAGTAGCGCGTGGAAGCGCGAGTCGCCCGTGAGCTCAGGATGGAACGACGTGGCGAGAAGGCTCCCCTCCTGCGCGGCGACGATCGTGCCGTCTTCGAGGGTGGCGAGGACGTGGACGGCGGCGCCGGCGTGCTCGATGGCGGGGGCGCGGATGAAGACAGCATGGAAAGGGGGACCGTCGATGCCCGCGACTCGCAGATCTTCTTCGAAGGAGTCCACCTGGCGGCCGAAGGCGTTGCGGCGGACGCTGATGTCCATGAGGGCGAGGTTTGGCCGGTCGAGGTCGGTCGCCTCTTTCGCGAGGACGATGGCGCCGGCGCAGGTGCCCCAGATGGGGAGGCCTTGCTGCCCGAGGCGGCGGATCGGCTCTCGCAGCTCGTAGATGTCGAGCAGCCGGGTGATCGTGGTGCTCTCGCCGCCGGGGATGATGAGGGCGTCGATGAGGGCGAGCTGCGAGGGGAGGCGGACTTCCACGGCCGGCACCCCGAGCTGCCGCAGCATCTCGATGTGTTCCGCGAAGTCACCCTGCAGGGCGAGCACGCCGATGGTCGGTTTGGCCATGCGACCATCGTAGCGCACCCATTGGGTCCGGCTTGACGGGGCGGTCGTGATAACCATAGGCTCGTGCCTACAAACACGCGACTCGCATGGAGGACACGATGACGGCGACCATGAGCAAGTGGGAATCGGCGATGCAGCCGCCGGAAGCGGTGGCGTTCTTCCGCGGATTGTTCGAGCGCGCCGGGGTGCGGGTGACCGATACGGGCGAGGCCTTTACCTGCGTTCATCGCGGGTCGAGCATCGCGTTCGTCGAGGGGCTGGACGATGAGGCCGTTGACTTCACGGTTGAGATCACATCTGCCGACGTGGATCTGCTGCTCGCTGATATTGCCGATGGCAAGCTGGATGCGGGCGAGCAGTACCGCATCATGGCGCACCTGGCGGCGCCGGCCGCCCGCGGCGCATTCCGCCGTCCGGTGATCCGCAACAGCTTCCTGCGCAGCGTGCTGTTCAAGATCGGCCGCGCCGAGATGCTGATGCATGTGCGTCTGATGCCGCCTGCGGGCGAGCGCGAAACGCCGGGCTACACGGTGATGTACGTGGACGGCCAGACGCTCGTCATACCGGGCTTTCATGGCAAGGTGAAACACGAGTACCGGCTCACGGTGGCGCACGCGACGGAGTTCCAACGGCGGCTGCTGACGGCTCGGCGGGCGAACCGGCTGCGCGACTGGCTGGGCTTCGCGCGCTGGTATGGGAAGTTGCGGAAGGCCGTCGCGGCCCCGGTCAGCCGGTAGCCGGTGCGGGGCCGATCACTCCCGCCGCCCGCAAAGCGGCGATCTCATCCCAGGTGTAGCCGAACTCCAGCAACACTTCCTCTGTGTGCTCGCCCAGTTGTGGTGCGAGGTGGGGGATGGGCACGGGTTCGTCGTTAATGGTGACGCCGATGCTCACCATCGGGACGGCATCGCCGCCGGGGCGGGCGACGGACTGGATGTACTGGTTCGCCTGCACCTGAGGGTCACGGGCGACCTCGGCGTGATTCTGCACCGGCGCGGCGAGCATGCCGATGGCGTTGAGACGCCGGATCCACTCGCTGGCGGGGGCGGCGAGGAAGGCCTCTTCGAGGACAGCCATCAGGGCGGGCGCGTGCTCGAACATGCGACCGCGGTAGGTGGCGAAGCGGGCGTCGGCCGCCAGTTCCGGCTGGCCGACGACGGCGCAGACCTCGGGCCAGGCGCGATCGAGGAGCATGCCGATCACGAACCACTTGCCGTCGCCGCCCTTGTATACGCGCCAGAACGGACGCGTGCCGCCGTTGTAGAAACGATCGCGCAGCTCGCCGGTGAAGAGATAGTTGTCGATGTCGAACGACTGCAACGCCAACATACTGCCGAGCAGCGAGGTGTCGTACTTCGCGCCGTGCCCCGTCGAGGCCCGCCCCGCCAGGCCGGCGAGAACGGCGATGCAGGCGTGGAGAGCGGCGCTCTGGTCGCCGATAGCGACGACGGACGGGAGGGGCGGGTCGTCGGGCTCGCCGTTGGTGCTGGCGAAGCCGCCGCGGGCCTGGGCGATGTAATCGAAGGCGCCGGCGTCACGCTCGTCGCCGGCCGGGCCGTATGCCGAGGCCTGTACGTAGACAAGCGCCGGATTCACGGCGGAGACGGCGGCGTAATCCAGACCGAGCCGCTCGATGGCGGCGATGCGGAAGTTGTGCAGCATGACATCGCTGGTGGCGGCGAGGCGCAGGAAGACGTCGCGGCCATCGGGGTTCTTGAGGTCGAGGGCGAGCGAGCGCTTGCCGTGGTTGTGCGCCTCGAAGAAGCTGCTGAGGCCGGTCGTGCGGTCGTACCAGGCGTAGCGGCCCGGATCGCCGGACTGCGCCTCTTCGACCTTGATCACGTCGGCGCCGAGGTTGGCGAGGATGGTGGAGGCGTAGGGGCCGTGCTGGTACACGGTGAGGTCGAGGACGCGGATGCCGGTGAGCGGGAGTTGCATTCGGCCACCTTATGACGTGCGGAGGCCGGCGAGCAGGTGCTCGAAGGCGCCACCTACTTCGGCGCGCGCCGCCTGCACATCGTCGGACTTCGCGATCACCATGCCTGCTTCGTTGACGGCGGCGAGGATGAGATGGGCGAGAGGGACGACCGGGCGCGGCATCAGGAAGCCGGCATCGATCGAGGCCTGCAACATCGCGATGACGGCGCCAAGGGCATAGCGCTCTTCGATTTCGCGCCAGCGATCCCAACTGAGGACGGAGGGGCCGTCGATGAGGACCACCTGCTGCACATCGCGCTCCAGGCAGCTATCGAGAAAGGCCTTGCACGCGTCGACCAGGCGCGTCCAGGCGTCGGCTGTCGGGTTGGCCTTCGCGCCGATGTTCGCCATCAGGCTCTGCTCGACATCCTCGAAGACGGCCTCGAAGAGGGCGCGCTTGTCCTTGAAGTGGTGGTAGAGGGCGCCGCGGGTCATGCCGGCGGTGCGGACGAGGTCCTCGGTCGAGGTGTCGGCGTAGCCCCGTTCGGCGAACAAGCGGCGGCCCACGGCGATGAGTTCGCCGCGGGTTGATTCTGACTGTTCGGCCTTGCGTCCGGTTGACATGCATACTGCCTGTATATAATATACCGTCTGTATGTATCGCTGGCCAGCGACGGAAACTGCAAGCAGCCGGGCCACGGCCCACATAGCGAAAGGGTACATGAACATGGAAGCCAAGGAGTTCAACGCGCTCAGGAGGAGCGTCCAGACGGCGTACGGGGAGATCGCCTACGTCGAGCAGGGCAGCGGGCCGGTGGCGCTGTTTGTTCACGGCGTGTTGCTCAACGGCGCACTGTGGCGACACGTAATCGACGGCGTGAAGAGCGAGCGTCGGTGCATCGCCATCGACATCCTCGGTCACGGCGCGACCGTCACCCCGGCGGGGGCCGATGTCTCGTTCGTGGCGCAAGCGGGCATGATCGAGGCGTTTCTCGATGCTCTGAATATCGCCGATGTCGATCTGGTGGCGAACGACAGCGGCGGCGGCATCGCCCAGATCTTCGCCGCGAACAATCCGGCACGAGTTCGTATGCTGACGCTAACCAACTGCGACACGCACGACAACTACCCGCCACCGGCGCTGGAAGGATTCATCGGCCTGGCGAAGAACGGCCAGATCGGAGCCACCGTCCAGCGAGTGTTGGATGAGCCGGAGTTCGGGCGAAACGTGTTGGGCACGGGCTACGAGCGACCGGAGGATCTTAGCCGCGAGACGATCGAGGAGTACCTGCTGCCGTGGCTGGCCACACCGGAAGCTGCCAAGCACCTCGAACGCTTCTTGACGACATTCGACAACACGCAGAACACGAGCATCGAGCCCAAGCTGCGGAAGTTGCAGGCACCGACGCTTATCGTTTGGGGGACGGGCGACGTCTTCTTCGACAAGAGGTGGGCGTACTGGCTGAAGGACACGATCCCCGGCGTCACCGAAGTGATCGAAGTGCCAGACGCGAAGTTGTTCTTCCCGGAGGAACGGCCGGAGGCGCTGATCGCGCCGATGCTGAAGCTTTGGAAGACGGCGGTGTTTGTGTGAGTTTGTAGAGCCCGCCCTGCTGCTCGATCTCCGACGTCACCCGTCAACCTGCAGAGCGTATCTCCTTTGGGCCGGGGCCCGCCATCGTCGCGGCGCGGGGACGAAACTGCACGTGTCGTGGGCGATCGAAGGTTAGCCTGTACCCAGTCGCAGCCTGACGCTGGCTATACATTGCTGCCGGATAGTCGGTGCACTCTGGTGATCCGTGTGCTGTAGCGATTGAGGAAGGGTAGCCAGCGAAGCCGCCGAGGGGTGTACTGCAAGAGCGAGATGACACAGTCGGAGTTACCTGTCCGGATCGCCTGGATGGCATCCCTCTCAGTCGGTATTACAGGGCTAATCGACACGAACCGCAATCGTTGTGTGCTCTCGATCCCGACACAGATATAGGTCGCTATGGACTCGTAACGCTGCACCAATTTCGAGATTAAAGGCGTTTTCTGGGACAGGCGCACTGCCCAATTTCGAATGTCTTGTTCAAAGTTGTCCGCGTTTTGTTCCTGAAGCGCGGGTGTGTAGGCAAGACTAATTGGCGACTTCGTCCGGCCAACCGTCACCTCTACAGTTGTCGAAATGAACGACGGTTGTTTACCGCGGTTGTGAACGACGAGGTCGATCTCGAGGTAGCTCTCTTCGGCTTTCAGCTTCTCGAACTCCTGGCGTAGTGCTAAGCACTGCGCGGCTTCCCACGCACAATAATCAGTGGCAAGCTCAAGTATGCATTTGAGGGCAGGAACGTCGCCGTATGACAATGCGTAGGCGAGGCTCGCGAGCCTGTTATTGACAAGGTCGTCACCGTCTTCCGATCCGATGGTAGGACGAGGGTTGCCTGGTAAGTCCAGGGACACAAGCTCAGCTGACGTCCCTTTATCCTGATAATTCCGCCTCTGCAACGGAAAGAGAACCGGGACGTTAGTAAGATCGGCCGGAATCGAAGGTGCCTTCGTCGTCCATTTAATTAGGCTGTTTTTCACAATGCTGAGCAATTGCTGGTTCGTGGCGACTTCGATGATCGTCGCTCCGACGTTGTTGGTCGTTAGGCGGTCCCCTATCGCTCGAAACGTGTCCTTGTCTTCCGCCGTTTGATGCTCCACCTCGATCAGTTCGAGGACTGAAAGATCTACGTCGTGCTCGCATATGAAGCGACCGGAACTCCACTTGACCTCGCGAACGGGTCTGTCAGCTAAAAGACGACGCAACGGGCTGCTCACGGGAAGGCAGTAGAGTCGTCTATTGCGTGTGCGCGCGAGATCGATGTCCGCGATTGCGAAGTCTAGTCGGGGGGCTTCAAATAGGCGTTGCACGGCTTGGCCGACAATAGTGGACACAATGGCACCCACGACGAACGCCCCAGCAGCAAATAGGATCTCCATCCGCTAATTGTATGGCTATCGACGCTCATAAGCGAGGATTGGTGCCATGCTAGTTCGGGGAATCTGATGCCTACCAACCACGCTTCGAGAGGATCTCGTTCGCCGGGATGGCGCTGATCTCCAGGCCCTTCATGGCGTCGCCGGTGCCGCGGGAGACCTCGGCGATGATGGCGGCGTCGCGGAAGTGGGTGGTCGCCTTGACGATCGCCTTCGCCATTTTCTCCGGGTTCTCCGACTTGAAGATGCCGGATCCGACGAAGTTGCCCTCGGCGCCGAGCTGCATCATCAGCGCCGCGTCGGCGGGGGTGGCGATGCCGCCGGCGGAGAAGTTCACGACGGGCAGCTTGCCGTGGTCGTGGACGTACTTCACCAGCTCGTACGGCGCGGCCAGCTCTTTGGCGGCGGCGTAGAGTTCGTCCTCGGGCATGTTCTGCAGAGCGCGGATGCCGTCCCAGAGGTCGCGCATGTGGCGCACGGCCTCGACGACGTTGCCGGTGCCGGCCTCGCCCTTGGTGCGGATCATCGCCGCGCCCTCGCTGATGCGGCGCAGGGCCTCGCCGAGGTTGCGGCAGCCGCAGACGAAGGGGACCTTGAACTGGTGCTTGTCGATGTGGTGGGCCTCGTCAGCCGGCGTCAGCACCTCCGACTCGTCGATGTAGTCGACGCCGAGCGCCTCGAGCACCTGCGCCTCAACGAAGTGGCCGATGCGGGCCTTGGCCATGACGGGGATGCTGACGGCGGCGATGATGCCGGTGATCATCTCGGGGTCGGACATGCGGGCGACGCCGCCGTCCTTGCGGATGTCGGACGGCACGCGCTCAAGGGCCATGACGGCGCAGGCGCCCGCTTCTTCGGCGATCTTCGCCTGCTCGGGCGTGACGACGTCCATGATGACGCCGCCCTTGAGCATTTGGGCGAGGCCGGTCTTGACGGTCCAGGTGCCGGTTTGGGCGGCGCGATCGGCGCTCGAACCGTTGGTGCTTGTGCGGGTGGGTTCGTTCGTCGCGACCATGGCTGCTCCTCATCCCTGGTGTATGGGAATTGTCCGACGGCCTCAAGGGAGGCCTCTGTCCGTCGGCCGGGTGGCCTCTGGATCTTCGACGAGATTTCGCTTCGCCCGAGAGACTGGTGATTGGGCAGTGGCCGAACCTGATTGTCTCCAACGGGGCGGTGATTTGACTCAGTGTAACGGAAGCGGATGGTCCTACGCGGCGGCCATCTTGTCAGGACGTCATGGGGCCACTGTCTGGTGCTGAAAGCGCGCCAGAATGCCACGTAGCGCGGGCTTTCCAGCCCGCGCGATGCTGATTGTTGAGATCACTCGCGCACGGCGGTGGAGAGGAAGCCATTGGTGAGACTCACGGGGCGATTGCCACCTCGACGGGTTCGACCCGAACCGGCAGGCCGGTGGCGTCGGGCATGGTGGCGCTGGCGCGTTCGAGGGTGATCTGGGTGGCGCCGGGCTGGAGGGCGCGGAACTCCAGCAGGGCGAGGTCCCCGTCGCCGGAGGGGCCGGCAGGTTGGGAGCCGATGGTGAGGCAGTAGAAGGTGGCCTGTCCTCCGGGTGCGCCTTCGGTGTTGCAGGAGGGCGGCCGGCCGGTCGAAGCGAGGAAGCCGCCGTCCTGCATCGACACCAATTCCAGTAGGGCGGTGTCGTAGGTCGGCGACAACTGGTACGCACCGAGATTGGCTGCGCCCTCGACGCGCACGGCGATGGTGAAGGTCTGGCCGACGGCGGGCGCCGAGGGCACGGGTGGTTGGAGGCGAAGGGTGAGTTCGCGTGGGGCGACGGTCGGCGGCGGTGGGACGGGTGTAGCTGGCAGTGGCGTCGCGGAAACTTGCGGTGTTGAAGGCGGCTTGGCCTGTTCGCCGCTGCAGCCGGTGGCAGCGGCTACAGCCAGTGCAAGGGCGGACGCGACGACCCATCGGACGGTCAGGCCAGTTGTCATCAGAGGATTCCTGTGAAAAGGGCGGGCGATCCGTTCGATCACCCGCCCCACAACGTAGCACCTGAAACCTCCACGCTATACAGCGACGGCGCTTTCCATGCGCTTGCCAACCGCGGCCGCCACCTTTGCCACGTTGTGCATGACGCTGGCGAACATGTCGAAGTCCAGCGACTGCGCGCCGTCGCTGAGGGCGTGCTCGGGGCTGGGGTGTACTTCCAGGATCAGGCCGTCGGCTCCAGCGGCGATCATGCCGAGGGCGACGGGCTCGACGAGCCGGCGCTTGCCGGTGCCGTGGCTGGGGTCGGCGACGATCGGCAGGTGGCTCAGTTCCTTGATCAGCGGCACGGCGTTGATGTCCATCGTGTTCCGCGCCGCGGTCTCGAAGGTGCGGATACCGCGCTCGCACATGATCACGCTCGGATTGCCCTTGGCGAGGATGTACTCCGCAGCCAGCAGCCACTCCTGGATCGTGGACGACATACCGCGCTTCAGCAGGATGGGCTTCTTCGTCTTCGCCACCGCTTCCAGTAGGAAGAAGTTCTGCGCGTTGCGGGTGCCGATCTGCAGGACGTCCGCGTACTCCGCGCACACATCGACCGTGGCCTCGGACATGACTTCCGTGACGACCGGCAGGCCGGTGGCCTCACGCGCCTTCGCCAACAACTTCAGGCCCTCCACCTCAAGCCCGCGGAAACTGTAGGGCGAGGAGCGCGGCTTGAAGGCGCCGCCGCGCATCATCGAGGCGCCGCGGGCTTTCACCGCAATGGCGGCGGCCATCACCTGCTCTTCGTTCTCGACGGCACACGGCCCCGCGATCACGGTGACCGTGCCTTCGCCGATCTTCACGCCGTTGACATCGACGATCGTGTCGTGCGCGCGGAATTCGCGGCTGCAGAGCTTGAACGGCGAACTGATCGGCACGGTGCCTTCGACGCCGGGCATGACTTCGATATCGTCCGCCAGTTCCGGATGCTCGCGGTCCAGCCCGACGACGCCGATCACGGTGCGCTCAACGCCGACGATAGGGTGGACGTCGAGCCCCACCTCGCGGATTCTTGCGATCACAGCCTGGAACTCCTCCGGGGTGTGCCCCGGCTTCATTATTACCATCATGTTTGCTCTCTCCTCCGTCCCGCAATCAGCGGGCATACTCATTTCTCGTCGCTCGTAAGATCCGGACGAAGCGCTTTCGCCCCTCGAAGATAGACGAACTGCACTTCATCCTGCCGCTTCGTCGTGTTCACATGCAGCAGGATGCGCACGCACATCGGCAGGCTGCCGGGGACGTACATCTCGTGCGTACACGTGAGGGCCACGCGCGACCAGCCCATATCGCGGGCGGCCACAGCGGGGAACTCGGCGTTCAACTCCTGCGTCGTCGTGAACAGGACGCTGGCCACATCATCCGGCTGAATGTCGTTGGCTTCGATGAGGGCCGAGAGCAGCTCCGACGTGGCGGCGAGGATCTCGTCTCTGGTGTTGGACTCGACGGTCGTCGCGCCCCGGATTCCACGCAGCCGGACTGTATCGTTGGTACTCACACGGATTCTCCACCGTTAGCTGTTGTCCTGGTCGCTGGCGGCGACCGCACTTACTAGCTATACGGCCCAAATCCGCCGGCCGCGGAGTACCACGAGCAGCCACGGTGCGCCTTCGCGGCGATACCGTGGCTGTTACGTGCGTGGCTCCTGACGGCCGGTGAGCACCTCAACATAGTCCCGAACTCTCTGCGCCTGCTCTTCGCGAGGCGCTGCTTCCACGATATCGACGAACGCCGCTCCGACGATGGCCGCATCGGCCAGACCCTGCAGCGCGTCGATGTGTTCGCGCTTCGAGATCCCGAACCCCACCGCCAGCGGCAGGTCCGTCTTCGTCCGCAGGCGCCGGAGAAAGTCCGGCAGTTCCTGCGAGAGCTGCGCCCGCGCCCCGGTCACACCCACCACGCCGACGCAGTAGATGAACCCGGACGCCCTCGGCACGATCTCGGCGATGCGCGCATCGTCCGAGGTCGGCGCCGCCAGGTAGATGAGGTTCAGCCCCAACTCCAGGCAATGCGCCCGCGTCGCGTCCGAGTCTTCCGGCGGCAGATCGACGATGATCAGCCCGTCGACCCCGGCAGCGGCCGCGTCCGAGATAAAACGATCCTCGCCACAGGCGAGGAAGGTGTTCCAGTATCCCATAAGGATGAGCGGAACGGCAACTCCGTCGGCCCGCAGGCGGCGCACGATGGTGAGGGCGTCAAGCGGCGTCGTCCCCTGCTGGAGGGCGCGATACGAGGCTTTCTGGATGGTCGGGCCGTCGGCCAGCGGGTCGCTGAAGGGGATGCCCAGCTCGATGCCGTCCGCCCCGGCGTCCACCATCGCCTTGATGATGGCGTAGGAGCCCTCGAGATCGGGGTAGCCGACGGTCATGAAGGGCATGAGGGCGATGCGGCCCTCTGCCTTCGCGCGCTCGAAGGTGGTCTGGAGGCGGTTTATTCCTTGCATGTCGTGGCCGCGATGAGAATGACGCCGAGAATGTTGAAGGTCGTGTGAGCCATGATCGTCGAGAGCAGGTTACCGCTCTTCCAGTAGAAGAACGCGAAGACGCAGCCGATCAGGGTGAATTGGATCATCGACTTATACAGCATCGGATTGCCCAGCAGGTGCGCGCTTCCGAACAGCAGGCCGCTCACGGCGATGCCTGCCCCGATCCCGAACGCACGGGCGATGCCGGGAAAGACGAACCCACGAAAGAAGATCTCTTCGCAGATCGGCGCGAAGCAGATCGCAAGCACCGCCGATAGCGCCAGCACGACTTCGTCGTAGCGGATGAATTTTGGAACCTGGTCCGCGCACCCCTGCTCCAGAAAATCGAGCCCAGGGATTTGGATGATGTTGTTGTAGGCCAGCGATACGCCGAGGGCGCCCATGAATGCGAGCACGCCCCACCCCAGCGTCGGCATGGTCGGTGGGCGAAGGCCGAGGCGTTCGACCCCGCCCCCATATTTCAGGAAGCTGAAGTGCGCCGCCGCATAGACGATCGCCAGATAGATGCCGGCGCTGACGATGCTGACCGCCACCAGGAACGGACGGCCTTCCCGGTCGTCCCAGATAAGCGCGACGGGAATGATGAAGGGGATGGGCAGGAGCAGGAAGGAGCCCACGAAGGCGAGGAGGCCGAAGAGCACGTCCTTCGGCGTCCAATCGATGCGGCCCTCGGCGACCTCTGGCGATTCGGGAGGCGGGCCTCCGGCTGCAGCGGTTAGCTCCATGTTCGGGTAGTGTATCGGGCGGGCCGTCGCTGGCTGGCTGACCTGGCTGCGAGTCTGCCGCTTCACCGGAGTTGCCTCCCAGACTTGACGCGGCGGCCATGTCCGAAGGGCTCTCGCGTTATCTACTGCGTGAACATTAAGATGATGCGGCAGGGTTCAACCCCGGCCGCATCATGGGCCTGAACCGAAGGGACAGCTACGTGCGCGACCTCGTTTTCCTCATCGACCTCGACAACACCATCCTTGACAACGACAGGGTCAAAGCCGATCTCAAGTCGCGCATGCTCGAGATTCTCGGGCCACCGCTCGCCGAGCGCTTCTGGGAGCTGTACGAAGTCGTCCGGAAAGAGGTCGACGTGATCGACTTCTGGGAGCAGATCAAGCGCATGCGGGCGGAGTCCCCGGACCAGGCAGCGGCGCTCGACAAGGCGTCTGACGCGCTGGCGAACTGGGACTTCAGCGCGCGGCTGTTTCCGCAGGCCATCGAGACGGTGTTGCACCTCAAAACGATGGGCCTGCCGATCGTCGTCTCTGACGGCGACCCCGTGTTCCAGCCAGCGAAGATCCACTCCTGCGGCGTGACCGAGGCCGTGGACGGCCGCGTCCACATCTTCGTCCACAAGGAGAAGTACCTCCCCAACGTCGAGGCGCAGTTCCCCGCCGACCACTATGTCCTCGTCGATGACAAGCCGGGCATACTCATGCGCTCGAAAGCGGCGCTCGGCGACCGCCTGACGACGGTGCAGGTGCGGCAGGGCAAGTACGCCCTCGACCCGAAGCTCGCCGTCGATTACACGCCCGACATCGTGGTGGAGCACATCGCCGATTTGCTGCGGTTCAAGAAGGAAGATTTCATGAAGCCCCGCGTCGCGGCTCGCGGTACCTCCGCTCGCACTTAGTCATCCGCTGCCGTTTTCACGCTGACGAATTTGTGCTAGGATCGGCTCCTTCGAGAGAAAAGGGGGGGGCTTGGCCACCAAACCAGCCAAAGACCGAAAGACATTGATCGGCATTCTGTCGAGTAAGGACGACGACAAGGCGAACGAGTCTCTTGTCGACCTCCTCAACTCGATGGTAAAGACTAAGCGCGAGATCCTTGATCGATATCGATTCGTCTTCACCGGAGGCACCTATGATCGAATCGTCCTCGGCCATGGTGACACCAAGGATTGGAGCGGAAAGGCTGTCACGAAGAGCACGCGACAGTGGCTCATGCCCCGAAGCATTCGTCTGCCGAAGGCAATCGACGGCGGTGTTACCATCCTCGCCAATATGGTGGTTGAGCGGCAGTGCAGTATTGTTTGGCCATTCTACTCGCCTCTAACAGGGCATTGGCTCACACCCGACAACCTTGCGCTGATGCGCCTTTGCGATCACTGGCATGTGAAACGACTGATGAATTCGGGATCAGTGAGAGAATGGTTGGATCGAGAAGCCGAAACTGACGCGACTCGCAACCTTCAGAGTTGGCCTCCCTCGATTGTATTCGCCGACCGAAAGGTCAAGGCCGTAGCTGCGACCCAGTTTCAAGATACCCAGTTTCAAGAGACCGGTATCGCGCTGGTAAGGCCGGAGCCGAGCGCGAGACCTCGAAGCCTAGCCGAGCAGACAATCGCACTTATTGCCCACGACGAGATGAAGTCGCGAATAGTCGAGTTTGCGGTGGATTACGAGCCGCAATTGCGCCAGTTCAAACGCATCCTGGCTACCGGCACTACTGCCCGCCAAGTGCGAGATGCGACTCGAGATTTGGAAAAGCTCATCATGCCCTGCCAGTCAGGCCCGAAGGGTGGCGACATCGAGATAGCGACGGAAATCCTCTTCGGAAAATGTCACGTCGTTACGTTCTTCGTCGACACGCAACATCCCCACCCGCACATCGAAGACATTCGTGTTGTGTTCGGGGCGTGCATGATCAACGATCAAGTGCGCATGCTCACAAATGAAATGCAGGCTCGGGAGTGGATGGATCGCGTCGTGAAGCAGGGGGCCGCCTGAGCCACGCTCGCCTTGACAAGCGTTTGGAACAGATTTAGCCTACCACGGTTTGTGGAGGTGTGGCTTTTGGTATCGAACAATGGACATAAGTCCGTCAAAACTGCCGATAAATCAACTAAGGGGCGGTTGTCGAATAGTGGAGGCGCGATGGTTGCTGTTCAGACGAAGGAGCGCAGTAGGACAAAGTCCTTGACCATCGATGTGCCCGCGGACGTGCCCTCCGCCATGCAGGGGCTGTACGAGCACAACTTCCAGACGATGACCAAAGGCACCGGTCGCCTGATGCTCTTCGCCGGCGACCAGAAGGTCGAGCACCTCAACGATGACTTCGTCGGGGCGCTCAGCGACGGGACGGCGATCGTCGAGGACGATGCCGATCCGGAGCACCTGTTTCGCATCGCCCGCGACGGCGTCATCGGCTGCTACGCCACCCAGCTCGGCCTGATCGCCCGGTATGCGCGCGACTACGACACCGTCCCCTACCTCGTGAAGCTCAACTCCAAATCCCACTTGATCAAGACAACGCAGCGCGACCCGCAGAGCCTCGGCTGGGTCACCGTCGAGGATGCGCTGACCCTGAAAGACAACGGCGTGAACGTCGTCGCGGTCGGCTACACCGTGTACCTGGGCAGCGAGTACGAGAGTGAGCAGATGGCGGAGGCGGCGCAGGCCTGCTTCAAGGCCCACCGCAACGGCCTCCTCGCCGTGCTGTGGATTTACCCGCGCGGCGCCGCTGTCGCCAAGGAGCAGGATCCGCACCTGATCGCCGGGGCGACCGGCCTGGGGGCAACACTCGGCGCCGACTTCGTGAAGGTCAACTACGCCAAGCCGGAGGACGGCCGCACGCCAGCCGAGGCCTTCAAGGAGGCGGTGAAGGCGGCCGGGCGCACGCGCGTCATCACCGCGGGCGGTGGCAGCACGGACGTGCGGAAGTTCCTCCAGACCCTGCACGACCAGATCTTCATCTCCGGCGCGTTCGGCAGCGCCACCGGCCGCAACATCCACCAGAAGGGCCTGCGCAAGGCGATCCAGATGACCAACGCCATCTCCGCCATCACCTACGGCGGCCACAGCGTCGACCAGGCGATGGCGGTGTACGAAGGCAAGGAGCAGTTCTCGATCTAGGTTGGGATTCCCGCCAAGGACCGAGCTCAAGAGGGACTATCAAGGGAGCCGTGGCAATTGCCGCGGCTCCCTCGCTTATTCGTCCTCGAAGCGGAGACTTCGGTAGATGCCGAGGACTTCCTCACGGAGCGTGCTCGGCACGTCATCGGCTTGTAGAAGGATCGTCGTTTCGACGGAGGTGAACGGACCGTTGACGTCTCCGACGATGATGTGCGCCGCCGCAAAGCCGGATCGCGAACCCCTCGGCGTCACGGCGACCGCCTCGCGGCCATCGATGGTCTCGTGCGAGGCGGCGTACAACGGATCGTTCTCGTACGCATTCAAGTTGCCCGAGTACCAGCCGTAGTCGAAGAAGATCTTGACGCCCTTGCCGTTGAACTCCCCGACGTGGGAGTCGATGCCCTGCCGCGGCGTGTAGTCCCAACCCGGAGGCAAGGTGACATCGAACGGCCCGGTGTCGATCACGATCGAGCCGTCGGGGTTGGTCTGTTCGAGGACGAGGGCCAGGCCCTGCACGTGCGGCTCGATCGTGTCGCCCGCCGACGCGAATGCCACCTCAACCTGAGCTGTTTGGCCAGGCCGTAGATCCGGGAACGTCACCTCGCGGCTCACCGAGACCACTTTTCCGCCGAGGAGGCGAGACACACCGCAGGCGGTGCCCTGCGTGAAGATGCGGTTTGTCGTGTCGTTACGCACCTCCAGCGTCGCCGTGCGCGCGCCTTTGTTGTGCAGGACCGTCCGCACATTGAGACCCTCGGCTGCGGCGACGAAGCGATCGGTGTACGCGTCGATCACCGGCGCCGTTGCGGTGAGCGGCGGGGTCAGGCCGGTGGCGTCACCAGGCACGGTGAACTCGAAGGCGGCGCTCCCGCCGGCAGGAACGACCGCCGGACACACCCAGGCTTCGACCGGGCCGGCATCGCGTCCGGCGGAATCGGTCACCGTGGACTGAAACTCGAAGAAGGTCGCGTCGTAGCTGTTGTTGTTCTGAAACTCACCCGTCCACGGCCCCGTCGGCCACTGGCGCTCGAACGAGGTGACACACGTGGCGGCGATGAATACGCCTGCGACGGCAACGAGGATGAGCGGTGTCATGCTCATGATCTTTGAACGGCCGACACGACCGACTTGTTTCCTCTGAGTCGTGTTCATGGATCGACCTCCCTTAGCGCTTCGTGTTCCACCAGCCGGTACACCTCCACCAGCGGCAGACCGTGCTGTTCCGCCAGGCGCCGGCAGGCTTCGTATTCGGGGGCGATGCGCGGGGGCTCGCCGGGGAGGCGCTTTACCTTCACGGCGGCGGGGCCGAGGGTGCTCTCGAACTGCACGACTTCGCGTGCGGCTTCGTGGCGGGTGACGGGGCTGACGCGCACGCCGAGCGTTGATGTCTCGCGCAGGAGGATCGCGGCGATGGCATCCTCGCGTTCGGCGGCGCAGAGGACGGAGACGATGATGCCGGGGCGGTTCTTTTTCATCTGCACCGGCTGGAACCAGACGTCGGCGGCCCCGGCGGCGAAGAGCAGTTCCTGCACGTAGCCGTAGATCTCCGGATTCATGTCGTCGATGTTCGTTTCGACCAGAACCATCGTCGAGCGTGCCGGCTCGATCGCTTCACCCAACCAGAGTCGCAGAGCATTCGGCCATCCATCCGGATTCCGGCCGCCAGCGCCGTATGCCACGCGCTCGACCTGCATCGCCGGGCGCTCGAAAGCAGCCAGCGTCGTCACGATCGCCGCCCCGGTGGGCGTCACCATCTCCATCGGGCGGTCGCTCGTCGAGGCGGCGAGGGGCGCCTTCGCCAGCGCCATCAGTTCGAGTGTGGCCGGGGCGGGGACGGGGATCTCGCCGTGCGCCGACCGCGCGGTACCGCCTCCGGCCGGCAAGGCCGAGCAGTACAGCCGCTCGACGCCCAGCAGCCGCAGCCCGACGACGGCGCCCACGACATCGACGATCGCGTCGAGGGACCCGACTTCGTGAAACTCGATTTCGTCCGGCGACGCGCCATGCACGCGGGCCTCCGCCTCGGCGAGCCGCTGGAAGACGGAGACGGCGCGCGAGCGGTCGCTGTCCGACAGGGACGACGCGTCGATGATCGCGACAATGTCGGGCAGACGGCGGTGCGGCTGCGGCGCTTCGGCGAGGTCGACGTGCGCCAGCGTCGCCGCAATCCCGCCGCGAGAGACGCGCTCCGCCCGCAGCGACCAGCCGGGGACTTGCAGCTTGCCCAGCTCGGCAGCAAGCGCGTCGGCGCTGAGTCCGGCGTCGATCAGCGCGCCCAGCAGCATGTCGCCGCTGACGCCCGAGAAGCAGTCGAGGTACGCCACTGTCGTCACGTTCGCCTCCGCTCTCATCCTACCTGAGGATCCGTGACTCCTATGAGGGACGCCCCCACTCATAGAACTTTCAGAAAGTGACATTTCGCGCTAGGAGATCGACCCCGTTCTGCGCGATGCTCGTCGCCATGGAAACCCGAGCCCGACCGTCCTTTCGGAAGACCCTGACGTGGTTTGGGGGCTGGTCTCCGGCCGAGGGGCAGCTGGCCCAGCATCCTTATCGAAGCACAAACCCCAAAATCGACGATCAGGACGCGCCGCTCAGGTTCGCCAACTTTACCAATTACATGGTTGACAGATTATTATTCGGGATTTTTTTCTGTGCGTCTTTTTTCCCCGACGCGAAGACCGGGAACCGGACGGACGCCCCATGCCTAAGATCCTGGACACCGACAGAGGCCACAACGAGTGTTCGGGGCCGGTTTCGCCGTGTTGCCGGCTTGGAGGGGAACTACGGCTTAACCGGTCAGCGTGAAGGAGTCGAGGAAGGCGTCGAAGCGCTCCTGGTACTGCGGGCGCTGGCCCGCCGGCACGGTCGTGGTGAGGATCCAGTCGCAGGTGCTGGAGCTAAAGAAGATGTCCTGTTTGTCCAGCGGCGGCGTGTTCTGCTCGCTCTGCGAGGCGAAGTTGTAGGTGAGCACCGTCGCTTCAACGCCGGCGACCTGCCGGGTGGTGACCACGATGTTCTTGTTCAAACCGATGCGGGCGGTCTTCGTCGCCTCGAAGGTGACGAATTCGCCCGGCGAGGCCGCCTTTGCGACGATGCAGTTGATGCTGATGTTGGCCTGCACGGTCGCGCCCACCGTCAGTGGCTCAAAAATCACGTCCGAACTGGCATCGGACGTCTGGATCAAATTGGCGCGCACCTTCCAGCCTTCGGGGAAGTTCGCCGTGTACCCCTTGCTGGCAGTGGAGTCGATCTGATTGCTCGTGATGGCTGGCGTTGGAAACGGCGTCACGTTCGCCGTCACGCGAGAGGCGAGGGCCGTGATACCCGGCGTGGGCAGGCTGCCGCCTCCACCATCGCCGCAGGCCACGGCGGCAGTCAGGGCCAGCAGTGCGGGTATCAGTACGATCCAACGGCTCATCGACATCCATGGGCTCCATTCTGGCCTGAGAGTGTGCGGCGCATCATAACATCCCCGGCGCCACCACCAAGCGGTTTGATGAGGCCGCCGTTAAGCGTCAAGCCTCGTTGTTCCGTACGATGCAACGAGCGATTGCGTTCCATCGGGGTTCTGAAGGACATCACCATGCGGCACTCGATCGACGAACGCGACGCCCGGCGGTTGCTGGGGGGAGGGCCGGTGGCGCTGCTGACCACGGCATGGCACGGCAACTGGAACGTCATGCCGGCCGCCTTCGTAACGCCCCTCAGCCTCGACCCGCCCTACATCGGCGTGGCGGTACACCCGGCCCGCCACACGCACGACATGATCAAGTTCAGCGAGGAGTTCGCGCTGAACATCCCAACGCTCGAGCTACTGCATCACTGCCAATACTTGGGCAGCGTGACCGGTTCGGAGATGAACAAGTTCGAACTCACGAAGCTGCCGACGTTCTCCGCTCGTCGAGTGAATGCGCCGCTATTGGAAGGCTGTGTCGGCTGGATCGAATGCGGCGTTGAGGACGCGTACCGGGTGGGCGATCACACGTTGTTCATCGGCAAGGTGGTCGCGGCGTCGGCGGAGCAAGATGCGTTCACCGACACCTGGCTGCTCGCTGATCCGGAGGAGCGCCCGCTGCACTACCTGGGCGTGAACTACTACGCGATTCTTGGCGACCGGCTGGAAGCGCGCATCCCCGGGCCGGCAGACATCAAACGCGACGTCGAAGCGGGTGCGGCGACGCTCACGGACGAAGAAGAGACGGCAAAGCGGGTCGAAGAGATGGAACGCGAAGCGGCCGAACGCGAGCGCCGCGGCGACTGAGGACGGCGGGTTCGTCAACAGATGAAACAGATGGGGACGGATGGGTTGAAGCCGACTGGGACGACAGAAAACAGACGATCCCGCTGTTCGCGGGATCTCCGGCTTCGCCGCCGACAGACAGCAGTGCGATGCTACGGCAGGCGGCTGCCTTCGACGAGGATGCCGTCGGCGAGGCTCTCCAGCAGGGCGGCCGATTTCTTCACCGAAAGCGAACAGCGCGAGTTCAGGTGGTCGAACGAGCGGAAGCTGGTGAGCAACCAGATGGTGTCCACCGCTTGCTTCTGCGTGACCTCCTTGCGGAGGCAGCCTGCGTCGTCCAGCCGCTTCACCAGCCAGACCAGCGGCTCGCGGCGGCGATAGTCGTACTGGTCGACGGCCTTCGCCGCCTCCGGGTCGACGGCGGCGAGGCCGATGACGTTGCGATAGAAGACGTGATCGTGGGCCCAGAACTTGCAGGTCTCGCGGACGTAGTGGCGCATCGCGTCGACGGGATCTGGTCGCTCCAGCGCTGCCAACATGCGCGCCCGGGGGGACTCGGAGAGGGTGCCGTCGATGGCTGCTTCGAGCAGGCCGAACTTCGACTTGAACTGGTAGTACACGGTTGCGCGGGCAACGCCGGCGCGCTTGGCGACATCATCGAGGCTGGCGCGATAGAAGCCCGCTTCGGAGAACACCTCCCGCGCGGACTCGATCATGCGCTCTCGTGTTTCTTCGACGCTGGCTTCGCGGCGGCCCAGTCTGTAGGGGCGGGGACTCACAAGACAACTCCTCCACGCACATCACAACAACCACTTACCAGTAAAGCATACTGCCCCGGATCCGCTAGGGATCAGCCGCGTGTACAGCAAATCTTCGAGTTCGCGCTATTCGCTCGTGCTAAACTGGAATGAAGCTGGAAGGGTACTCGCCGTTTGATCTTTCTCCACAGCGACCTGATCGGCGAAAACAACGCCCTCTTCCTCACGCTCGTCGCGTCTACCCTCTTTGCGCTGCTAGTGGGCGTGGGCTTTCATGAAGCGTGTCACGCCTTGATGGCGGACCGGCTCGGCGACCGCACTCCCCAGAGCCAGGGGCGGGTGACCCTGAACCCGCTCGCGCATCTGGATCCGCTTGGCACGCTGATGATGCTGTTCGTGGGATTCGGCTGGGGGAAGCCGGTGCAGTTCAATCCGTATGGGCTGAAAACCAGTCCGAAGACCGCCACGCTGCTTGTTGCCGCCGCCGGCCCCCTTTCGAACTTCCTCGCCGCCTTCGTGCTCGCGCTGCCGATCCAGTTCGACATGGTGCCGTACATCAACCCGTTTGCTACGCGCATCGTCGGCATAGAGACCACGCAGGAGTATGCCGGCCTGTTCCTGAGCGCGGCAGTCTATCTCAGCATCATCCTCGGCGTGTTCAACCTGATCCCGCTGGAGCCGCTGGATGGCTTCAAGGTCGCACTGGGCATCTTGCCCAACCCGATTGCCCAGGAGTTTGCCAAACTCCGGCAGTTCGGCCTGGGCCCATTTCTGATGCTGCTGTTCGGCATCCCCTTCCTCACCAGCTTTCTTGCCGATCAGGGCATCGTCGACCACGCCTACTATCCGCTCGCGGACATCATGGGCCCCACGGCGAGGTGGCTTCTCCGTGCGTTCACGGGCATCGGCTGATGATGGCGCGCGGGTGGCACCGCATCCGGCAGTTCTTCGGCGCCCTTCGTCCACGGGTGACGGTAGAGGAGCGGCGCGAGGCCTACAACTGGCTCACAGAATCGCAGCGCAAGCTGTTCGAGACGATGATGCTGCGCGACCAGCAGCATGGCGTCATCGTGCTGCGCCGGGTGCGGCAGGCTTCCGCTGGCGATGATCGATCGCTGTTCGCCGCGGCCCTGCTGCATGACTGCGGGAAGGGGCGGGTGGCGCTGTGGCAGCGGGCGGTCCATGTGATGCTGGCGGCTTCTTGGCCGAGTCTCGACGGGCGTATCGCCAGCGAGACCGGAGCAGGCTGGAGGCGCGCGTTCTGGCGTCTGCGGTACCATCCCGATATCGGAGCTGATCTGGCGGTACGCGCAGGATCCGATGCGGAGATAGTACGACTGATTCGGGAGCAAGACGCGCCGAGGGCCGACGAGCGTTTGGCGATGTTGCAAGCGGCGGACGACGCCTGACGTCAAAGGGCACGCCCGGCTCGGTTTGGACGGGAAGCAGGGATATGGAAAAGATCGCCATCATCGGACTGGGGCTCATCGGCGGCTCGATCGCGCTCGCCCTCAAGGAAGCGGGGTTGAAGGACGTACGCATCGTCGGCAATGCCCGCACCCGCGACACACTGCAGCGGGCACAGAAGATCGGCGCGATCGACGAAGGCTGCGCGACACCGGAGGACGCCGCCCGCGATGCTCGGGTCGTGATCATCGCCGCCCCTATCCTTGCGACCAAACAGATTTTCGAAGACATCGCCCCCGTTCTCGGTGAAGGTACCGTGGTCACCGACGCCGGCAGCACCAAGGCCAATGTCATGCGCTGGGCGAAGGAGATCCTGCCTGCCCATGCTTTCTTCGTCGGGGGGCATCCGATGGCGGGAAAAGAGACGCAGGGCATCGATGCGGCGGAGAGCGGTCTCTTTCGCGACAAGACCTGGGTTCTCGTGCCGCCGGCGGACGCTCCTGAAGGCGCCGTGAGAACGGTGGTCGGCATCGCCCAGGCATGTGGAGCCAATCCGGTGTTTATGGATGCGGAGGAGCACGACAGCTACGTTGCGGCGATCAGCCATCTGCCGCTGGCGCTGTCGTCGGCCCTGTTTTCGGTGGCCTTTGGCAGCGCCGCCTGGCCCGAGTTGGCGAGCCTCGCCTCGAGCGGCTTCAGGGACACCACGCGCCTCGCTTCGGGATCGCCAGAAATGGCGCACGACATCGTCATGACGAACCGCGACAACATCATCCACTGGATTGATCGGTTTCAGGTGGAGCTTTCGCGTTTTCGGGAGATGATCGCCACAGGGGAGAGCAAGGCCGTGCTCGAAACCTTCGGGAAGCCGCAGTTTGAGAGGGATAACTACATGGTCAGCGGCCCTCCTCGGCGGGATCAGTTTGGCCCCCAGGTCGAAAACGTGGGGTTGGGCGATCTGCTACTGGGAACCAAGATCAGCGGCTACTTGAAGAAGCAGCAGGAGATCCTCAAGGAGATGGAGTCGCGCGAGAAGAAGCGATGAGCGACCGCGTGATCCGCCCCGCCCGGCGCCTCCGCGGCGAGATCTCGGTGCCGGGCGACAAGTCGATCTCCCACCGCGCGGCGATGCTGAACGCGCTGGCTGACGGCGAGGCGGTGATCCACAACTTTCTGCCCGGCGAGGACTGCCTGTCGACGCTGCGCGTACTTCGGGCGCTCGGTGTCGAGAGTGCGCTGGACGAGAGCGGCGAGACGCCCGTGCTGCACATTAGCGGCGTCGGGTTCGACGGCCTGCGAGAACCGGCGAACGTATTGGACTGCGGCAACTCCGGCACGACCATGCGGCTGATGTCCGGCGTGCTGGCCGGGCAGCCGTTCCTTTCCGTGCTGAGTGGCGACGACTCGCTGCGAGCGCGCCCGATGGCTCGCGTCGTCGAGCCGCTGCGCGAAATGGGCGCCCGGGTCGATGGGCGGGACAGCGGGCGGTTCGCGCCGCTGGTGATCCACGGTGGGGGACTGCGTGGCATCCGCTATCGCTTGCCGGTGGCAAGCGCGCAGGTGAAATCGTGCATCCTGCTGGCCGGGCTCTTCGCGGAGGGCGAAACCGTTGTGGAAGAACCCGAGGCCACGCGCGACCACACCGAGCGGATGCTGCTGGCGATGGGGGCCCGCGTGGAGCGGGAGGGGCCAGCCGTGCGTTTGGCGCCCGGGGATGGTTTGCAGCCGCTTTCCATGCGCGTGCCTAACGACATCTCGGCCGCCGCGTTTTGGATGGTGGCGGCGGCCATACACCCGGACGCCGAGATTCGCCTGAAGGGCGTCGGCATCAACCCTACGCGCACCGGCATCATCCACGCCCTCTTGAGCATGGGGGTGGATCTGGCGATTGAGGAAGATCGGGTGATAGCTGGTGAACCGGTGGCCGATATCGTGATTCGCTCATCGCGATTGCAGGGCACTGTCGTCGAGGGCGATCTGGTCTCGCGCCTGATCGACGAAGCCCCCGCGTTGGCCGTCGCGGCCGCGTTTGCGCAGGGCCAAACGGTGATTCGCGACGCGAGCGAACTTCGGGCGAAGGAGTCGGATCGCATCGCCACGGTCGTTTCCCAACTCGCGGCACTTGGCGCGCGTATCACGGAGCACGAGGATGGCATGACGATTGAAGGCGGGGGCCCATCGAGCCTGCGCGGCGGCGAGGTCGAGTCCTTCGGCGATCACCGCCTGGCGATGGCGCTGGCGGTGGCCGGCCTTGCTTCCTCGGAGGTCCGCCTGCGCGACGCGGACGCGGTCGCCGTGTCCTACCCCACCTTCTGGTCCGATCTCGCGAAGTTGTCGGAGTAGCGCGTGTCTGACACGGATCGCCCGTTGCTCGTCGTGCTCTCCGGCCCCTCCGGTGTGGGGAAGGACAGCATGCTCGACGAGCTGCAGCGGCGGGGCCACGAGTTCCATCGGGTGGTGACTTGCACAACGCGGGCGCCTCGCGACGGCGAGCAGGACGGCATTGACTACTTCTTCGTTTCAGATACAGACTTCGACAGCTTGATCGAAAACCGTGGGCTGCTGGAGCATGCCGTCGTGTACGGCCATCGCTCGGGGGTGCCCAGGCAACAAGTGCTCGACGCACTGGATCGCGGCATGGACGTGTTCGTCCGGACGGATGTGCAGGGCGCGGCCACGATCAAACGCCTGATGCCGGAGGCCGTGTTGGTCTTCATCGCCCCCACCTCGCTCGGAGAGATCGAAGAGCGCATCCGCGCGCGCAATTCTGACGACGAAGCCCGCATCCAGCGCCGCCTCGAGACGGCGAGCTTGGAGATGGCCCGCCAGTCGGAGTTCGAGCATGTGATCGTGAACCGCCCGGGCGCGCTGGATGCGGCGGTCGCCCGCCTGGAGCAAATTCTCACGGACGAACGTGGTATCTCCTGAGCAAGACCATTCGGTTTGCGGCCAAGGGCGATATGCGATCATGACAGCGTGAAGGTTACTGATACACCCACCGCCAACACCGCCGTGAGCGCGTTCGATAGTGATGNNGCAGCCGTCCAGCGGCTGCGCGAGGCGGATGTGCCTCACGGCGCCATCTCGATAGCGCACCGCGCTGGGCCCGGTCGCGCTCCCGCGGAGCTGCCGACGATGTCGCGCGTGTTCTGGAGCGGATTGTGGTGGAGCGTGGTCGGGGCAGTGGTGGGCGGACTGTTGGGGCTGAGCGTGGGTCTGCTGGGTGTCGGTGTACCTGGCACGCCAACCAACATCGGCATCCAGGTCGCGTCCTGGGCGATGTTCCTGCATGTGCTTGGGGCGTTGCTCGGTTGTTATCTCACGTTGGACACCGGGGATCGATTCGCGCGAAAGGCTGATCATCATGATGCGCTGCTGACGCTTGTCCGCGTTTCCGGCGGCGATGCGGAAGCGAGGGCGCGGGCGGAACGAATTCTTGCGGAAGCAGGTGGCAGCCCGGTCGAGCGAGCCTAGGCTTCCCGGCGCGTGATCGTCAGCGGGCCGTACTCGGCGATGACGCCCTGGCCGTGGCAGGAGACGCTCTTGCCGTTCTGGATGTCCTTCTCCGTCATGATCCCCAGCGCGGCGATCAGCGACTCCATCTTCGGGACATTGACCTCGCGGTTCACCAGTTCGCCCTCGACGTAGAACAGCAGCTCCGCGGCCCCCTGGTCGTAAGTGATCGTGTAGCGGTGGGTTTGCTTCTCGCCTTTGGGCAGCGGCTGCTCCTTGAAGAGGCCAAAGTACCGGGGGCCATCGCCCTCCGGCAGGGAGGCGCCGGGGAAGGGCAGGCGGGCGTATACGGTGGCGTAGCACTCGTTCGACTGGAAGAAGTCGATCGCCAGACCCTGCGAGAGGTCGAGGAGGTTGAACGACACATACCCGTCGTAGAAATCGTTCGGGACGCCGTTGACCTTGTCACATCGAAGATCCAGCTCGAACGAGATCTGACCCCCCGCTGGCACCGCGAACGTCTCTTTCGAGAAGTACATGTGGTGCGCGTTGTCGAAGAACTGCACGATGTCGTGACCGCGCGTCAGGGGCACAGCGGCGACGCGCAGGCTGCCGTTCTGCGCGAGGATGATCGCGTTTGGCTCGCGGAACTCCCATCCCGGAAACCCACCGATCACCCACTTCGTGTCGGGCTTCAGCAAATCGGCGTAGCCGCCATATATGATCTTCTCGACGCCCTGCTCGACTTCGGTGGTCATTGGTTGGCACTCCTCCTGAACGACGGCTCGCGGTCAAGCTACCGCGGCCTGCGGTGCGCGGCGAGCCCGTGATGCGCCGCCGGCATAGGGCTGGCCGGGCGTGAGGCGGGAATGGGGCATGGCTGGCAGCCGTGGTACCCCGCCGCTGTGACCGGCATCAGGTCAACGACAGCCCTCCCCGGCCACGGGGAGGAGGTGGACGTGCTCAATCGGGCCGTGGCCTTCTAGTGGTCGTGGTCGTCGTCGTCTTCTGCATCGCCGTCGCCGGCAGTGGGGCGCGGCACCAGCGGGGTGGGGCGATCGTCACCGTCCCGGCGGCGGGTCCGCGGCGGGAGGTTGTCAATCGTCTTCCGCAGGTGCTCGACATCGTCCGCACGTTCCACGGCGACGATGACGACGTTCGTGTCGCGCAACGCCTGCAGTTCCCGCAGGGGAATGTCGCCTTTGACGTGCGCCATCAGTGGTTTTCGCGTCATGGCATAGGTACGGCGAAGATCGATCTGGCGGCGAACCGTCAGGGCGCCTTCAACCGCCCCGATGTCGATGGCATCGAGCTGAAACGCCTCAAGCGTCCGCACCTCGCTCTCGTCAAGGTCGCGCGGGAGGGTGAGGATGTACCCGATCTTCTCGTCCTGCAGCGCGGTGGCCGCAGCCTGGTTGGGGTCGAAGAGGACGAAGTCGAAGCCACCCTCGCGATAGGCCTTCGACTCATCCTCGGTCTTGCCCGCGATGGCCGCCCCGGCGATGGTCGAGGAGAGTTCCTTCGCCGCCTCCGGCCGCACACCGCTGACCACGATGGCATCGGCGCCGCGCTTTGCCATCTCGGCGGCTTCTTTGGTGTCCTTCGCCATACCTAGCAGAAGCATCGTCGGCTCGTCTGCTGCCTTTGTGGTGCCGAATCCGATAGGTGTCGAGGACACCCGGGTGACGTTCTTGATCTTGTCTGCCAGCTTGCTCAATCTCACACTCCTGTTCGTATGTGACGACAGGGTACCGGCGCGCCGATGGGCGTGGAAGCGGGAAGCTAATGATAGACACGGCGTGGCGACGGAGGTGCGGCAGATGGAGCGGCACACGGGACGCGGGGGCTGAGTCCGCGCCCGTGTGCGATCCGCTCCTGGCCGGACGGCCCGACTGCTTGGCGTCCGCCGTACGCGCGCTTGTCCGCCGTCGGAGTGCAGCGATGTCAAGCGCACTTGGATTGTGCAATCCCGTGTTCGGCGCTGCCATGACGTAGGTCTGACATCTGTCTGATAAATCGCTGACGGCCCGGCGAAGATCGATCGACCCCCGCCTTATCACGGACATAACGTTGCAGCTTCCAGCCGAAGCTAGGCTATGCGGTGCTTGCTCCTCTGAAGCAGCGTCCAGAGCGGCAGTGCAACACCCCAGAGAATCGCCCAGCCGCCATTGATCATGGCCCCGCCGGTATTCCCCCGCATCCACCACCCGAGGGCGATGCATGCAGCCCCGATGGTTTCGGCTGCATACGCCCACCAGATCCGCTCGCGCCACACGCGCCAGAGCCGGAACAGCGGTGGTACCGCCAGGACATAACCCACAATCAGCAGCAGGGCGCTCACGCTCGCCTCCAAGCTTTCTATTCCGGCGCCAGCGCGGCCGGTTCGCGCACGGTCAGCGCGATCAACCCCGCGACGGCCACCAGCATGGCGCCAATGATCGGGAACCCGGCGTGGATGCCAAGCCGGTCGGCGGTCACGCCGCCCAGCAGGGGGGCGATGGCGAAGCTCAGCGCCTGTGCGCTCCCCACCAGACCGAACGCCGAACCCTGCTTGCCCGCCGGAGCGCTGGCGCCGATCAGCGCGTTGACCATCGGAATCATCGCCCCGCTAAAGATGCCGACGACGGCCATCAGCGCCATCAGCGGCAGCAGAGCGTCGGCGAATCCCACCATCGCGTAGGTCACGCCCGCCCCGAAGGTCGCGACGACGAGCGCGTTCCTGTACCCCGACCGCATGGCGATCCGGCCGGAGCCAACGGCGGCAATGGCGCTGGGCAGAGCGATCGCCGCGAACACCAAACCTGACTTCGTCTCGACACTCGCGGTCGTGAACGACTCGACGAGCAGAGGCACCACCGGACGCACGAATACGGCCGCTGAACTCACGAGGAACATCACGGTGATGAGCAGCAGCATCGTCGGGGTTTGGAGCACGGTGCGCAGATTCCCTACGTACGACACGCGCTGCCCGGGTCCGGGGCGTTGGAAATCCTCCTTCACAAAGAACCAGCACAGGACGAACGACACCACGTACATCAACCCGCCGAGGGCGAAGGTCCAGCGAAAGCCCACCGCTTGGGCCATGAGCCCGCCAACCACCGGCCCGACGGTCTGGGAAGTAAAGACGGCCATCTGGACGAGGCCTAGCGCGTACGCCACGCGCCGGGGCGGCGTCCCCGCCGCCACCAGCGCCGTCGCCGCGGGAATGGTGCCGACGAACATGCCCTGCAGCGCCCGCAGCGCGATCAACTGCCAAAGACTTTGGACCAGCGCCTGGAGGGTGATGGTGACCATCGCCCCGGCGTAGGCCCGCAGGAGCATCGCCTTGCGGCCAAAGCGGTCGGCCAGCGACCCCCAGATTGGCGAGGAGACGAACAGCATCGCCCCCGTCGCGCCGGAGGAGACGCCGGTCCACAACGCCTGGCTGCTCTTGTCCTCGATGCCGAGGTCGCCGATGAAAAAGGGGATGAAGGGGAAGACGAGGTTCGCCCCCATCAAGGCCAGGAACTGCCCGACCCAGACGGCGTAGAGGTTCTTCTCCCACTGCTCGAGCTTCACACGCACGCCCCGGTGTTTTCCTTGCCTGGCTCGCCCTCTGAGACGGGGGAGGTTGAGGCGAGTATAGGGCCGTCAGCGTTCCCGGAGAATGTCGAAGAGCCCGCGCGTGAAGCGCGGGCTCAAGATTTTCGGCTCTGTTGGGCGCCGCTTAGGCGGCGATCTTCCGCTGCTTTCCGGGGGCCGTACCCTCGCCGAACACCCGCTCGCGCATGCGGTCAACAGCTTCCGCCGTCGGCACGGCCTGCGCCTGCCGGCGCGCGGGCTCCAGCGCGTCCTTGAGCCAGCGAGCGGTTGTCGCGTCCTCAAACTCAGAGATGTCCGGTGAAGTGGTCTGCGTGTCTGTCGTCATGTCGCACCCTCGTCTTCAGAATCGGCCTGTCGGGACGGATCTGTGGCGGTGCTGGCACCCAGAACCCGATAGGGGAAGGGGGCCTTGACGCCGTCCAAATCTCGTCCAACACCTGAAACGTCGAAGAGGTGAAAACGTTACAGCCCGCGCGGACGAAATCCCGAATAGTTGCCGACAGGCGCGGAGATCGGATATCACCTCGTACCCGAACTACCTCGCCCCGCGGGTTCGCGCCTCCGTCACGGCCTACCCGCAGGGTGGTGAATCCCGAAGGCCATCTCGTTGAAGCGGCGCTGTAGGAGTCGATGCGGGTTCTTCCGTGCGCTGCCAGTGTAGGGCCGCTCGCCTTCTGGTGGCGATTGTTGCGAAGCCGTTGCGCCGAATCTGGGTTTACGCCTGCTTAACACTTCTCGGGCAGTCGCTTCACACCCCGTGGCTATCGTGAAGCAGTGGGCGGACCGATTGCACGTCTACTTTCAGGCGTAGGGTGTGACTATCTTAAGAGGCAGGGAGTGAGCAAGCGGTCCGCCCGCTTGCTCTTTCTTTATACTGACCCGGTCGATAACACACCCAGGCACCGCCTTCGACGAGGTTCCTCGATCGAGGCAGAAAGCAGCGCACATGCCGGGCACCATCCTCGTGGTCGATGATGAGAAGAACATCGTTCAGCTCGCCCGCTTGTACCTGAACAACGAGGGCTTCCGTGTCGAGGCCGCGCACGATGGCAAGCAGGCCTTGGAAAAGGCCAAAGCGCTGAAGCCCGATCTCATCGTGCTGGACATCATGATGCCGGAAATGGACGGGCTCACCGTCTGCAAAGAGATCCGCAAGACCAGCAATGTGCCGGTGATCATCCTCACCGCGCGCGGCGACGATATCGACCGCATCGTCGGCCTCGAGATCGGGGCCGACGACTACATGGCCAAGCCGTTCAACCCCCGCGAACTGGTCGCGCGGGTGAAGGCGGTGTTGCGGCGTTCCCAAGGGGAGCGCGACGAACCGGATGTGGTCGATATCGGCCCCCTACGGATCGACATCGCCAGCCGCGAAGTCGTCCTAGACGACCGTCCGCTGCAACTGCGCGCCAAGGAGTTCGACCTTCTTACGGCGTTCGCCCAGCACAAGGGCATCGTCCTCGATCGCGAGCGTCTGCTCCGCCTCGTCTGGGGCACCGATTACTACGGCGATTCGCGCACCATCGATGTGCATGTCGCGTGGCTGCGCGAGAAGCTGGGGGACTCATCCGTGAAGATTCAGACCGTGTGGGGCGTCGGATACAAGCTGGTGATTGAAGATGCTGGGCAGTCTCCGAGCTAGGCTCATCGTCTCGTTCGCGCTGGTCGTCGCTCTGGCCGTCTTCCTGGCGGGGACCGGAGCGCTGTTCCTGCTGCGCGACGCCAAGCAGGAAGACGCCCGGGCCCGCTATGGCCGCCTCACTGAACCACTCACGCTGGGATTGGCCGCCCTCGCTGCGGACGGCACGACGGATCTCGCCGACCTTGAGGCCTTTATCGACGCGCGGTCGCGCGAGTACGGCGCCCGGATTCTCCTGCTCGATGCCGATCAGGTGGTCGTGCATGACACGCAGGCGGATGCGCTCGCCGGCGCCTACGTCCTGGCGTTTGAGGGCACGGAGGTCCGCCGGGACGAATCGTCCGGGCTGCGTTACCGCTGGACCGGCTATAACAGCGACGGCGCGGATCTCACCTTGTTTGCCTCGGAAACCCGGCCAGAGGATCGCTCGTTCGTCTCACCGTACAGCGCGGTCATCGCTATCGCGCCCAACGAGCTGGCTTCGGCCTGGCTCGATCTGGTACCGCGGCTGGCGCTGGCTGGCGCGATCGCCCTCACCGTCTCGTTTGTCGTCTCGTACTTCATCTCGCGATCGATCTCGGGGCCGCTGGCACGCATCACGCAAGCCTCGAAGCAGATGGCGCAAGGCAACTACGATGTATTCATCCCGATCAAGGGTCAGGATGAAGTGGGCCGGCTCTCAGAGGCGTTCAACCTGATGGCCCAGCAGGTGAGCTCATCGCAGCGCTCGATGAAAGATCTGCTCGCCAACGTCTCGCACGAGCTGAAGACACCGCTCACCTCCATCCAGGGCTTCTCGCAGGCGATCCTCGACGGCGTCGTGACCGAACAGGACGATGTGCGGGAGTACAGCCGGCTGGTCTACGAAGAGGCCCAGCGTATGCGCGGGCTGGTCGACGATCTGCTCCTGCTCTCACAGATTGAATCCGGGCAGGCTTCCATGGAGCACAAGCGGATCGATCTGGCGCAGATCCTGACACACACGATGGAGCGTTTTCAGTGGGCGATCCGTGACGCTGGCATCCAATCCGGCGTCTCGCTGGAGCGCATGCCTGATGTCATCGGTGACGCCCGCCGGCTGGAGCAGGTGTTCAGCAACCTGCTACAGAATGCGGTGCGGCACACGCCCCCTGGAGGCCTGATCAACATCAGCGGCACGATCGTTTCGGGCGGGCACATCAGTATCAGTGTGCACAACACCGGATCGCTCATCTCCTCGGAGGATCTCCCGCGCGTGTTTGAACGCTTCTTCCAGGTCGACCGCGCGCGGACGCGTAAGGCCGGCAGCAGCGGCCTGGGCCTGTCCATCGTGCAGGAGATCGTGGAGGCCCACGGAGGAACAATCCGCGCCGTCAGCTCGGAAGAGCGCGGGACCGAGTTCATCGTCGTCTTCCCCAACCCGAAGACCGTCGCCGCCCGTCGCGCACGTGCCTCCCAGCCGCAGCGCCGTCCCGCTGCTCCCCGCATCGAGGAAACCCTTCCCGATCTGCCTCTCCCCACTCCATAGTC
>CXWL01113529.1_pt1 | contig 41051 bp, 31 predicted proteins | sample 590931 | NCBI WGS metagenome assembly CXWL01 (sample SAMEA3498368, study PRJEB10139) | groundwater metagenome | biome: water well; material: biofilm material | place: Germany | collected 2015-04-27 | reverse complement strand
GGGTTCGAGCCCCATCGTCCACCCCACCGAATACGCAGTAAAAACAAAGGGTTACAAGTTCAGACTTGTAGCCCTTTTGTTTAACTTTCCAACGAAAAAACAAACTTTCCAACGGCTATTCAGTAGGGCTCGCTTTTTTTTCCTTTCTGCGGTCGTAATGTTTGTGTGTTGTCGATGGGTTGGCATGCGCTGCAAAATCGTATGCATCTGCCTCGCGATTGCGTAACTTAGTCGTAATAGCAGCTGGACGAACATCCTGCAATGAAAAATAATCTTGGTGCTCTACCAATTTTATCGATGGTTCAAATTTAGGCATTTTATTAGCGGCTTGAAGCTTATTTTCTTTTTTTGATTTGTCGTAAGTGAGTTTGTATGCGGCTCCCCATTCGCGTTTGCGTGCGAGTTCTGCCGCAACGACTGGATCGAATGATGCTATCCAAAGTAACATTGCGTCTCCGCCCCTTGCCCTGTGGTGATGGTGTCGTTACCAAGTCCACCAACGATGAAGTCATTGCCTGCACCGGCCGTGATGATGTCGTTACCTGCACCGCCATCAAGCACATTATTGCCAAGTGTGTCGGTTAAGGTACCTTGCCCCAGGTATCGCCCGACATGATGTCGTCGCCGACACCGCCATAGATCGCATTATTGCCGCCATGGCCTAATAAGCTGTCGTCTCCGGCACCGCCATCAAAAAAATCATCGCAGTGCTGCGCTCCTCCGACACTTGCCCAGTTGCCGGCTATGCGGAGTGATTACTGTTGCCATGTTTGCCTCCTGATTGGTTCGTTAATTTTGAATTAATCGTGGTTACGGGCGTGCAAGGAGCAGGTGTGCCAAGGAAAGGATTGCCCTTGCGAATTCAAAATGAGTGCGTGCACATCGATTTCCAGAGATTTTGGCGGTGCGCCCTTACCACCACCGTAGGTCGAGTTTTCTATGGCGTACATCAAACCAGCATCGGTATGGATAATCCATTGCCGTCTCGCACCGTAGTCGCGTTTGTCGTTAACATGACGTTTTCCTTGCACATCTCCTAACCACTCAAGCGAATCATTCGGAAACCAGGTCGGCAATTCGATCTTGCTGGCAGGATCAGATCTGTTACGAGGATAGGGTTTAACCGAGACCAAACGGTATAGCCAATTTTTCGGTGAATCCGACTTAGGCATATGTTCTTTGGGATGCGCCAACGTGCGTTGCAACACCCATTCTGGGTCGGCATACCACTTCAGATATTGCACTTGAATGTTCGGATGTTGACTGTTGACGAGATTCATGAAACCTTCACGATACTGGCCTTTGTCTAAGTTCTCCCAAGTCACAGACTTGATCCGTTCACCCTCACGCACCAACGTACCATCGGGTTTAAACAGATTATTGGTACGAGGGTGATTTAGATATTCCAACATATCCAGACAGATAGCTGCCGTCTTTTGCTCCTTAAGTCCGGTTTCATGCCGCGGCGAATTGTCAATATGAAAGGTGAATGGTAGAAGCGATTTGCTTATTGTTGCCTTTGTAGTTTTCTCCGTTATTGTCTTATCCCTCTGAGAATCAACCGCTTGTGCTCCGATTGTAAAAACTGCCAGGAACACAGTAATAATAGGGCCCAACATTAATTTATTTTTCATTTATCCGTTTCCAATTCATCGATTAACAAAATAGACATCTCGTTTACTCCCATCAAATCCTAAAACACACCTAGCCCAGCGCGCATATTCAATGCGGTTCTTCAGCCACCCTGTCCCAGCTCGCATAGTCCATGCGCCTTGCAGGCAAGGTGCTTTTTTATTTCCCCTCACCGCTCGCGCCCGGCCTCACTCACCGCCTTCTGCACTGGCGACAAGAGATACGCCAGGACACTACGCTTACCCTGATTGATCTCGGCCACCACTTGCATACCCGGTGCGATCAAGAGCTTGTTACCTTGCGCATCTGTCAGTGTTTGCTGGCTGAGCTGTATGCGCGCTTTGTAAGTGGCGACGCTGGTGGCGGAGTTGCTGTTGTCTGTGGTGCCTGTGCTGGTATTAGTGTTGCTGTTTGGCGCATTGCCCTTGTTGGCCTCAGTCGCATCCGCACTCAGGTGGATGAGTTTGCCGGTCAGCATGCCGTAGCGTTGGAATGGATAAGTGGCGAGCTTGATCTGTACTTGCTGGCCGATCTGGATAAAGCCGACGTCTTCGTTCTTGATGTTGACATCGGCATACAGTTGTTCGTCTTTGGGAACCAAGGTCATGACGACGCTGCCCGGCTGGACTACCGCCCCCACCGTTGTGGTTGCCAAGTCCTTGATGATGCCGTCTTGCGGTGCCTTGAGTTCCATCAGGCCTTCTTTGTGATTGCTTTTGTCTAAGGTCGGTTGGAGCTGGCCTATCTTTTGGCGGATACCTGACCATTTTTCTTTTAACTGATCCCTCCTTATATTTATTTTTAGAAAAAAATACTTAGTGATATATATCATTGAGCAACTGTGGAAGACGCTTGCGCTTTGACTAATTGTGCCTTTTCTGTCTGTTTTTATTGATTGCCGAGATTGGGTTCTCTATTATCAAAATTGGCTTGTCTATGCATCTTGTCATTACCCGCCACAGGGCTATAAGTAATACCATAGAATGTGCTTTGCCTGCGCGATGGTTTCGCTTGTCCAGATTTTGCCAATGTAGTTGCGCCTCCTGGAGCTGCTGGAACCGCTGTTGCCTCATTGAAAATACCAGCTGTCAATTTATCAACTAATAAAGTTGGGGGGGGATTGCATCCCATTGGCTGTGACGATTACTTCATATTTTGTTCAGAGTACGTTCAACTGCTTCAGCATTGTCGGAACAAATCATTCTGAAATCTGCACATATTCTCAAGTCATTCTTGGCTGCATTCCAAAATTGTATCGCTCCTCTTGCCGCAATAGTCCAGCAATCCTGCTCTGAAGGTAAAGGTAATTCTGGGTTGAAAACCCGATTTGGTAATTCAACACCCCGAACAGGCGCATAAAGCATCGGTAGCATGTCATACGCAGGCGCTATTTCGAGCAAACCTCGAGTTAGCGATGGTCTAAATGCCAGATTCCCTTCATGCATGTCACTGTTGGCGATCAATTTACCAAAGTGCCATAAAGTAATAATGCGTGTATATGTGATCTCAGAGATCAGGCCTTCTTGCAAAAGTCGTCGAGCACCTGCGATCCAACTTGCGCCCGCCATACCAAACATGGCGGCTTCAATTGCTGCCCAAGTACAAACTGCAGACCGGCCGAATTCGCCATGTCGATCGAAGCGCTCTACCTCAAGGAATGTACGATTTGCACATTGCCTAACCTCGCTTTTCGCCGCATTAATTGGTAAGAATTTATTGATCACATTTAGTGCAATGTGTTCGCAGATTAATAAGTCTGACCACCGTTGAACACCCGGCGTATTATCGTTACCGGAGAATTTAACAAGTACATGAATTCTTTCACCACCTCTTTCACGACATCCAGTAAATTTAGGAAATTCGCCACCTGCAGAGGAGTTGGCAACGCCGTATGTCATCGCGAGTTGGGCTTGCTCTGCATAGACGCTATCAATTTGATTTTCTGCTATGAGAGGATATCCCTCTTGCAATCGTGATAAGTGGCGTCGATATGCGCTTTCGCCTAAAATTAAATTACCTTGTGTATCTGATCCCAGAACGGATAGAACGGATAGGACATCGTCTTCATTCCATTTAGTCGGATCTTCCGGAACCTGGAACGTCGTCGCATTCGCATGCGCAAAATTGCGGCCTAAAAATCCCTGTGGACGCATGTCATCAAGCGGATAAGGCAACCCAGGATGCCAACCATCGCGCATGTCCGGCAACAATGGCCATTCAAATTCTTTATCAACCCGCAATAGGCATCCGGTTGGATATATAGGGTCAAGAGTAGCAATCTGACTGCCACGTCCTTGCTCATCAATCTTATACAAAGGAAGTGATTGCGCGTTACCGCGAATGGCGCGCCGAGCGGCGTATGATGTCCTGCGCGCGGCTCCGCCGACTACTACCTGATCTCCAAGCTCTTTTATCATCCGCATCATTGTGGCCCGACTCATCGTGGGACGGCTCTTTTGCAAGCGAACGAGTAAATCTGAGCCACGCAACACGCGGGATAAACGTAATAAGCGCAATAGCTCTAATGATGTCACAGGAAATCACACTTTTGAAACGATTAATGAAACGATACTAATATATATATTATTTAAAATCAATTATTTATGTTCATTATTTGAGATGACGTGAAACGAATTTAAAAAATGATAAATAAATCAATTCTTCTTATTGGTATTTACACTCATTATTTCTGGCAACGATAATAAACAACCTCGCAATATCCCATTAATCTTGTCCAGATCGTTGTCCATCCACTACGCGTGTAGAGTTTGCCGGTCGTATTCCCACAGACAAACAAACCTGTAATGCGTTGCAGGGCGAGGGTTTCGGTGATAGTGCTTTGCAGGATCGGCGACCATTTAATCAGCTTGCGCTTGCTGGCCTGATTGGTTCTACCCTTGCCGATGCCTATCTCTAGGCCTTTAAGCTTGATGTTCTGCCGAGTGAGCGTACGCATTTCGCCTGGACGGCTTAAGAATTGCCAATTCCGTATCAGCGCATCCACGTGGCTTGACATGCGACCGACCGGTCGGTAGTATTCATTTTAATCGAAGCTCGGGATAACGTCGACTTTGGTTAATGCTTCACATAAAAAATAGATCAGGAGAAGCGCACCACTGCAACGGATCAGCAGTAAGAATCTGCGCGTCAATCAAGTGACTTTCGAGCTCGGAGACAGCTATGAAATGCCATGCAGTTGCAATGAAGAATCCCGTAGTCCAGCATTTCACAAATCAATTTGAACGACTGACCTCTCTCGAAGAGGCAGGTCAGACATTGGCTGAATCAGCCCAGGCTCTTGGTTGGGAACTGGTCGCTTTCCACACCGATGTCGAAGTGCATTCCCTGCCTCGCGCCCGTGACGGCCAATACATTGCCCGCGCCATAGGCTGGCCACAAGACTACATCGACCAATGGATCAGGCAGGAAATGGGACATCATTGTCCAGTCGGGCAACGAAGCCTTTCAACCATGCGTCCGTTCTTATGGGACAGCAACGCTTCCAATGCATCGTGGAACAACGAAAGCTTTACCCCCAAGCGTCGCCAGGTGTTGGAGCATTATCAAACACTGATATCTGGAGGACTTGCCATTCCGGTACGGCACGCCGACGGCAAGATTGGCTACGTCTCCTGGTGCTCCCGTGATTCGATCAGCGCGCGGCAACGGGACGAAGCCAACCTGGAGTCGGCAGTGGTTCTGTCACACGCGTTTATTCGTCATGCTGCCCGACTGCAGCCGCTGCATCCCGGTGCGGCCAATGGCCTGAGCGAACGTGAACGTGAATGCCTGACCTGGGTCGCGCGCGGCAAGACCGAGCAGGAGATCGCGCAGATTCTCCATCGCTCCGCCGCGACCATACATTTCCATATCGGTAATGCGATCACCAAACTGCAAGCCGTCAATCGCACCCATGCGGTCGCCATTGCCTGCACACGCCGGCTGATCTATGCCGATCTCATCGAACAGAACTATCTGATCCGCTAGTTCTCTCCCTGCAAACTATCGGGCATAGTGAAAGCGCTGAGTCGTGGTTGAGCTGCGACGCGAAGAAACAGCACACAGGCCACTTGCCTGACGTCAAATAAATTGGGAGACACAAATATGATCAAAAGGAATCAAGGCTTTGTAAAGCACGGCCAGCGGTATTCGTTGCTGGCACTCGCCGTGGCATCTGCCTTGGGTGTGCTGGCGTCGGAAACAGCGATTGCCGAAGAGAAGGTCGCGGCGCAAACCGAAGGCACCGGACTCGTCGAAGTCATCGTGACTGCCCGCCGCCGGGCGGAAAACATGCAAACCGTGCCGGTGGCGGTGAGCTCCATCGGTAGCCAGCAACTTGAGCGCAGCTTTGCCATGGACACCACGTCCCTGGCTCAATTCACGCCTAACGTGGTGCTGGACAAAGTGGAGGCTGGCACTGCTGGCGGAGCGGCGTTTTCCATCCGTGGCATCAGCTATCAGGACGTTGAAAAGGCGTTCGACCCAACCGTTCTGCTGTTTGTCGACGACATTGCGGTCGGCACCGGCACCGGCAATGTGATGAACATGCTGGATGTGCAGAACATCGAGGTGTTGCGCGGGCCCCAAGGGACGCTGTTTGGCAAAAATGCGGTTGGCGGCATCATCAATATTCACCGCAGGGACCCCGAACTCAATGAAGTGTTTGGGAAGGTGCGCGCTACGGTGGGTAATTTCGACACCAGGAACCTTGAAGGTTATTTCAACTTCGGTGGCGAGAACTTCGCGCTCAAATTTACCGCGGCGGAACTTGACCACGGTGGCTACTTCAAGAATGCCACCCTGGGTACCCGGCAGGACGATCGCAAGGAGCAGAACTATGGCCTGCATGGGCTGTGGAAGCCGATCAAATCGCTCACGCTGGGACTGCAGACCAACCATGTCGAGCAGAAAGGCACGCCCAATCCCATCTTGAACATTTCGGATCGCGCTGCTACCAATGGTTCCGGCGATGCTTTCTGCGCTTTCTATGGCCAATGCGCGACCGACCCCTACAAATCGCAGTCAGGTAATCCCCAGGTTGCCGTGGGCGAAGGGCCGACCCGCCTGACCTTGAACAGTGACATGAACATCGCCAAGATCAACTACGATCTCGACGATAAATACCGCCTGACTTACATTGGCGGGCACATGAAGAGCTACGACTTCACCCAATTTGATTTCGACGGATCGCCGCTGACGCTTTATTCAGCCGGCAAGGATTCGTGGTACACGCAACGCAGCAATGAACTACGCATCAGCCGCAATGACCCGGTGTTGAGCGGCCAGGTCGGCGTGTATTCCTGGAATGCCGATTCGTACACGGTTAACCGCGGTCCCGGCCTGGTCGACCGCGCTGCGACCAGTTCCAAGTCGTATTCGATTTATGGCGAAACCGACTATCGCTTTGCCAATGAATATGTGCTGACTACCGGCGCGCGGCACATAAGTGAAACGAAGGGAATTGGAAAATTCGTTGATGATGGCCAGGGCAATGCGTCGATTCCCGACGGCACGCATTTTTCGCGCACCGACGCCGATAACATCTGGCGCCTGGGCCTGCGCCGTGAGCTGGCTAGCGGCGATATGGTCTACGGAACGTATTCGACGGGCTTCCGCAGCGGTGGTTTCTCGTCGCGCGCGGCGACCATATCGGCACTGGAGCACGGCCAAGCGCCGGAGCAGCTGGCTAACTTCGAGTTTGGTGCCAAAACCCGCTGGTTCGACAAGCGCTTGCAACTGAACGGCGCTCTGTTCCATATGGTTTACGACAATATGCAGATCGAGACCAGCCTGCCGGCACCCGGTGGTAATGGACAGCAACAGGGCTTCGACAATGTCGGCAAGGCGATTATCAATGGCGTCGAATTGGAGTTACTGGCCAAGCCGGACAACCACTGGACCTTGAGCGGTAATCTTGGCTTGACTGATGCCCGCTATGCCAGCTTCTTTACCGACCTGTATAGCACTGGTGTCAAGCAGGATTTCACCCACCTTAAACTGCGTCGCGCACCTCGGGTGACCTATGCCCTGGCAGCGGATTATCGTGACGCGTTCGGTGCGGGAAAAATGAACTACCACGTCGGGTACAACTGGCGTTCCAACTACGAGGGCGCCCTAGACAATGCTCCGGGAACACAGATTAAGGCATTCGGCATTCTGGATGCTTCTGTCAGCTACGAGCAGGGGGCGTGGTCGGTTGCCCTGTACGGTCGCAACCTGACGAACGAGGCGGCGTATTCACATACCTTCTCGGTGGCGCCAAATAATCTGGGCGGCAGCATTTGGAAATTTGCCACGCCGCGCACACCACGCAACTATGGTGTGCAGCTGACCTACTTCTTCGAGTAGTCCGGCGCCAGGCGAAGCGATTCGCCAACAACCAGGCAAAGGCGCGAATACGCGTCTTTGCCAAGATCAATTTTTTCTGCAGCATGAGAAGTTCCCTTAACCTCGGGGTGCTGCAGGTTCCAATATGAAGGAATTTCGTATGACTATCGCAGCAAGTACGCAAGATTTGACCACCGGCTATCCGCTGTCGCCCAAGACCCGGCAATTTCTTGCACAGGCTTGTCTTGGCCACCTGATCGACGGCAAGTTTGTCCTTTCCTTAGATGGCGCAACCATGCCTGTGGTCGACCCCAATACCGGCGAGGAATACGCCCGTGTGGCGCAAGGCAGTCCGGCCGAGGTCGATCTTGCCGCGGGCGCAGCCCGTCGCGCATTTGAGGACGGCCGCTGGCGCGATATGCATCCTAACAAGAAGGAAGCCGTATTGCGTCGCCTGGCCGCTCTGCTGGAAGAAAATCGTGATGTGCTGATGGATCTGGATATGCTCGACGGCGGCATTATTCGGTCGCAAACGCCTTTCTTCGTTCAGTTCGGCATTGATGTCACCAACTACTATGCCGGGTGGCCAACCAAGATTGAAGGAAAAATGTCGCCAACCGTGCCCAGCCTGGTGGTCCAGCAAGTGCGTGAGCCGCTCGGCGTTTGCGCCGTCATCATGCCGTGGAATGGGCCTTCTGCCGTGCCTTTGGGCGTGGTCGCGCCGCTTGCCTGCGGGAATTCGGTCATCCTCAAGCCGGCCGAACAGACGCCCCTGACAGCCATCTTTTTCGGTGCGCTGTGTGAACAGGCAGGCCTGCCAGCGGGTGTGCTCAACATTGTGCATGGCCTCGGCGGCACCGTTGGCGCGGCACTGGTCGAACACACTGAAGTCGATGCGATCAGTTTTATAGGTTCTGTTGCAACGGGTCGGCGCATCCAGGCTGCGGCGGCCAAACAACTCAAGCGGGTATCGCTGGAACTGGGCGGAAAAAGCGCCCAGATCGTCTTTGCCGATGCCGATCTCGATGCTGCTGCCACCGCGGCAGCCTGGGCGGTATGGGGGCACTCAGGCCAAATCTGCACGGCGGGTTCGCGCGTGCTGGTGAACCGTGCGATCCATGATGAATTTGTTGCGCGCATGGTGGACGCTTCCCGTGCACTGAAAATTGGCTCCTGTTTCGATGCCGCGACCTGCATCGGCCCATTGATCTCACGGCAGCAACTGGACCAGGTGACACGCTACGTCGAACTGGGCAAGGCAGAAGGGGCAAACCTGGCGTTGGGTGGCGCCCGTCACGGGGATAAAGGATTTTTCTTCGAGCCCACCATTTTTACCGGCGTCAGCAACCGCATGACAATCGCACAGGAGGAAATCTTCGGGCCGGTGATGGCGGTTATTCCGTTTGATACGGATGAAGAAGCCTATGCTATCGCGAATGACACGAGCTTTGGCCTGGCGGCAGGGGTATGGACACGTGACCTGGGGCGTGCGCATCGCGCATCGCAGCGACTCAAGGTGGGCACGGTCTGGATCAACACTTACCAGCTGAACGAGACGTCGGTACCCTACGGCGGCGTGAAGCAATCGGGATTTGGTCGCAGCCTGGGGGCCGTTTCGATCGAAGAGTTTACCCATATCAAGAGTGTCTGGATTAACGCGGCCTGAGGGGTTGAGAGACTGGCCCGGCGCAGGCCAAATTTATGATAAGGAGACAGAACAATGGATGAGAAAAGCAAACGACTTCTGGCGCGCCGCGGCATATTGAAAAGTACCGGCGTCGCCATGCTTCAACGCGACTGCGCAAGATGGCGAAATCTGCTTCACCCAGGATATGCTGTCGATTTTCAAGGCCCGCTGCTTGATGTGCCATTTGCCCGGCACGGAACTGGGCAGCCTAGCCCTCTATCCCAAGGCGGCCTATGCCAATCTGGTGGAGGTACCGTCTGTAGAGAGTCCGCTATCGGGCATAACGCCGGGCAATCCCGAGGCCAGTTATCTGTATCGAAAAGTGACCGGTACCCAGATTGCCGCGGGCGGCACGGGCGGGCGAATGCCGTTTGGCGAACCACCCCTGAGCACAGGATGGCTTGAGGTTATCCGGCGCCGGATCGAAAGCGGCGCCCAATCCAATTGAGAGTAGCGGATAAAAGGAACACAGCATGCATGCATCGTTGAAGGACAAGGTCGTTGTGGTCACCGGCGGCAATTCCGGGATGGGCAGGGCGATCGCCGAAGGCTTTTTAGCCTGCGGTGCCAGAGTGGTGGTCGGCGACATCGGCGCAAGGTCGTCGATTGCCGCGGACGGGTTGCTGTACCGGCAGACCGATGTTTCAAAGCCCTCCCAGGTAAAGGAGCTGGTGGCGCATGCCGTCTCCCACTTTGGACGGCTGGATGTGCTGGTGAACAACGCCGGCATCAATGGCACGCTGGCGCCATTGGCAGACCAGTGTGACGAAGACATTGAAGCGGTCTTGGGTGTCAACCTCAAAGGGGTTCTGTATGGCCTCAAGTTTGGCTTACAGGAAATGGTCAGGCAACGTGGCGGCGTGATCATCAATATCGCCTCCATCCAGGGATTACGACCGATCTATGCCGGTGCGGCAATCTATGCTGCAAGCAAGGCGGCGGTGTTGTCCCTGACCCGTTCGGCCGCGCATGAGTATGGTCAATATGGTGTGCGCGTGCTTGCAGTCGCCCCAGGCCCGATCGACACGCCCATGTTGCGCGCTGCCGATCCGGAAGGGAAAATCGTCGATGCCGTGCCACTGCATCGTATTGGCACGCCGCAAGAATTGGCCAACGCCGTCCTGTGGTTGGCAAGCGACGGGGCATCGTATGTCTCGGGTGCGGTGCTAACGGTCGATGGCGCCTTTCTTGCAGCCTGATAAAGATGTTTTTTTGGGCCTTGCGCCAGCTTACGCAATAACAAAGATAGAGGAGAGTTACGTGAATTTAAATTATTTCGGCGCAGGCCTTCGACTGCTGTCAACGATGGTCTTGACCATTGCAATTGGCATTCTGGCCGCACCTTGCCATGCAGCCGATTTGGGCAAGGCAGGCGTGAATCCGGGCAATACCGATGCCGATTGGCCCAATTACGGACGCACCAGTGATGAGCAACGTTTCTCACCCCTTACCAAAATCAACGAAAAAAATGTGGCCCGGCTTGGCCTGGCCTGGGAAGCGAGCCTTGAAAGTCCCAGGTTCGGTATCGAAGCCTCGCCGATCGTCGTCGATGGGGTGATGTATGTCAGCTCAAGCTGGAGCCGGGTGTTTGCGTTTGATGCACGCACCGGCAAAAGCCTCTGGACCTTCGATCCCAAGGTGCCAGGCAGCTGGTTGCGCAACGGCTGCTGCAAGCCGGTCAATCGCGGCGTGGCCTTCTGGAACGGCAAGGTTTATGTGGGCGCATATGATGGGCGCCTGATTGCGCTGGATAGCCGGACCGGTGCAAAAATATGGGAAGCCAACACAACGGACGGCAAGCCCTACCTGACGATCACCGGCGCGCCGCGCGTCGTCAAGGGCAAGGTGATCATCGGCAATGGTGGCGCCGATTTTGCCACGCGCGGATTCTTTTCTGCCTATGACGCGGAAACGGGCAAGCTGGATTGGCGCTTTTACGTCGTCCCGGATGACCCGAAAAAAGGATTTGAACACCCCGAGCTGGAAATGGCCGCAAAGACCTGGGGCGCAGACCATGACTGGTCGCTCGGCGGCGGCGGTAATCCATGGGACTCGTTTGCCTATGATCCGGAGCTCAACCTGCTCTATGTTGGCACGGGCAATGCCGGTCCGTTTGGTGCCTACCGCCCCTCAGGCGGCGATGGTCTGTTCCTGTCTTCGATACTTGCGATCAATCCGGATAACGGCCGGCTGGCGTGGCACTATCAGACGACCCCCGGGGATAGCTGGGATTTTACCGCGACCCAGCACATGATCCTCGCCGATATCAAGATCGGCGAGCAAACGCGAAAAGTGCTGATGCAGGCGCCAAAGAACGGCTTTTTTTACGTGCTGGACCGGGCCACGGGCAAACTGTTGTCTGCCAAGAATTTTGTGCATGTCACTTGGGCTGACGGCGTGAATCTGGAAACCGGCCGGCCCAATATTACCGATCTCAGCGACTTCAGAAACGGCCCGAAATTGATGTTTCCATCGCCATTCGGCGGCCATAACTGGCACCCGATGGCGTTCAATCCTAAAACCGGCCTGGTCTATATCCCGGCCCGCGATCTTGGCTGGATCTGGGGCGCTGATCGCCCCACATTTTTCACCATCGGCTATGACCTGGCCAAGCTGAACAAGGATAATGTCGCCAAGAATATGCACGGCAAGCTGATCGCGTGGGATCCGGTTGCGCAAAAGCCCGCATGGAGTATTACGCAAAAGACGCAGATCAATGGCGGCGTCCTGACCACAGCGGGCAACCTGGTTGTACAGGGCACCCAGGACGGACACATCATGGTCTATTCCGCAGACAAGGGAAAACGCCTTAAGGATATTTTCATTGGCACGGGCATTGTCGCGCCGCCGGTCACCTATACGCTGGATGGCGAACAATACATTGCCCTCGCGGCCGGATGGAGCGGCGTCAATACGGCACGAACCAAGGCGGGCGCGCCAGCACCCTACAACAACGCAGGGCGCCTTCTGGTTCTGCGCCTGGGCGGTTCACCGGTTCCGGTTGCGTCGCGGGTAAAGGTGCCGGCATTTTATCAGGGGGACGCGAGTGAGCGGCCCGCCAGTCTGGTCAGCCAGGGGATGCCGCTTTACCAGAGAAACTGCGCCATGTGCCACGGCGTCGCCGGCGAGGTGGGTGTTTTTCCGGATCTGCGACGCATAAACAAGGCGACCTATCATGCGTTTGACGAGATTGTTCTGGGCGGCGCGCTGGCGCCTCTGGGCATGGCAAGTTTCGCCGATCGGTTGGACAAGCAGCAGGTTGAGGCAATCCGCGCCTATGTCGTTGACTGGGCAAAGCGCTCGCGCCATGGCGACGAAGATCCAAGTCCGAATGCCACTTTGTCCATCACGGATAAACCCCGCGGGTTCTGAATCCGGCTAGCCGGTTGAAATGTGACGTATCGCCCGTTATGAGTTCTTGATGATTGAAAAAAACATAATGACAAACAACGGCTGGTTTTTTTCCTCGATGTTGATTGGTGTCTTGATGACGCCGTTTTCATCAGCGCAAACGATAGAGGCAACCTCAACCTCAACCGAACTTGTGGTGATCAGTGCCACTCGTACGACACAATCGCGCTTTGATGCAACGGCAGCGATTGATGTCGTTATTGTTGATCCGTTTCATGCCACATCACCGCTAGTGAATTTGTCAGAATTGATGGGCTCGGTACCAGGTTTGCAGGTGAGGAACCGTGAAAATTATGCGCAGGATCTACAGGTGTCGGTGCGTGGTTTCGGTACGCGCGCCAGCTTTGGTGTGCGCGGGGTGCGCATTCTGGTTGACGGTATTCCTGCCACGATGCCTGATGGTCAGGGGCAGGCGGCAACCGCCAGTCTAACCAGTGCCTCACGGATTGAGGTGCTGCGCGGCCCGATGGCGCAGCTATATGGCAATGCGGCCGGTGGCGTGGTGCAGATTTTTACCAGACAACCGCCAATCAATGGCGCGCAACCAAGCGGTACCGTTAGCATTGCTGCCGGTACAGATGGTCAGCGTCAACTCAGCGCATCGCTTGCAGGCGGCACTGAGCTGCTGGGCGGCGTGCTGGATATCTCTCGCTATACAACTGATGGTTATCGCGATCACAGCGCTGCTGAACGCAACCAGCTTGCTGCTAAAGTTGTGTTGCGTCCTAGTGATGCTACCAGTGTGACCGCTCTACTCAATGTATTCGATCAACCCAAGGCAGAAGATCCGTTGGGGCTGACTCGGCTCGATTTCAACAATCGTCCCCGTCAAGTTATTCCGGCTGCGACTGTATTTGACACGCGGAAAAAAATTGCACAAAAACAGTTAGGTGTAGTGCTGGACCATCAATTTTCAGACAATGACGTGTTTAATATCAGGCTGGTTGACGGCACCCGTCAAGTGATGCAAACGCTTGCTCTGAGCGGAGTGGCGGCAAGCTCATCTGGCGGCGTGATTGATCTTGACCGAGAATATGGCGGCGTAGGCTTACATTGGTTGCACAAGACCCGCGTCAACGACATGCCGATGAGCTGGACGGTTGGAATGGAACAGGATTTTTTGCACGAGCAACGGCGCGGTTTTGTGAATAAGGCGGGTGTCCCTGGCGACTTGCGCCGTGATGAAATGGATACGGCCAAGAACATCGATTTTTTTGCCCAGCTTGACTGGCGCGTGCTGCCGGAGTGGCGTGTTACAGCAGGCATGCGTACAAGCCGCGTCAAGCTCGGCGTCAATGATCACTATGTCAATGTGGCGAGCCCCGACGACAGCGGCAGCATCGATTATCGCAAGACCAGCCCCGTCATTGGCGTGGTTTGGTCGGTGTCGGATGATATCAATCTATATGCGAATACAGGTAGAGGATTTGAAACCCCGACATTGGCGGAAGCGGCCTACCGGCCGAACGGAACAGGGCCTAATCTCGCCTTGCGAGCGTCCACCAGTACGCAGGCCGAACTCGGTGTCAAAATAAAATATCAGCAACAAAGTCTGGATGTCGCTTTGTTCAATGCCGTCAGCGAGGATGAGATCGTGCCGTTTTCTACGCTCAATGGGCGCTCTATTTTTCAGAATGTCGATGCGGTAAGGCGGCGTGGCGCGGAAGCAGCGTGGCAGGGGAAATCGGATAAATGGACCATGCGCACCGCCTACACCTGGCTTGACGCCAGCTTCCGCTCCACCTTCTCAAACGCGCAAAATGCCACTATCAACGTTGGGAAAAAATTGCCCGGCGCGCCCGAGCACAGCTTTTTTTCGGAACTGCAGTACCAAATCAGCAAATCCTTCAGCGCCGGGATGGAATTGCGGTCTGAAAGCAAGGTGTTTGTGAATGACATTAATAGCGAGTCGGCACCAGGCTATACCGTGATGAATGTCCGGACCGGATACGCATTCAAGGCAGGTGCCAGCGAGCTGTTTTTATTTGGCAGAGTGGATAATCTTTTCGACAAAAAATATGCTGGCTCGGTGATCGTCAATGATGGCAATGCCCGCTATTTTGAGGCTGCCCCAGGCAGGCGCTTATTCGTTGGATTGCGCAGCGCATTCTGAATAATCAGTCTGCGCAAGCCTTAGGCCTTAGAAACCTTGGAAGACTTAGGTCAAGCGTCAGTTCAACGGTTTCTTTTTGCAATTGGCTCCCGCTCGATTAATTTCCAGGGCAGTAGTTCGTGTAGCTCATGGGGTGCCACGTCAATACGATTCGGACGAATAATTTTGATTACTTGCTCAACTGAGGCGCGCGCCATCGCTTCCAATGGCTGGCGGATGGTGGTCAATGGCGGAATGGAAAAGCGCGCTGGTTCGTTATCATCAAATCCGGCAATTGAGAGTTCCTCTGGTATGCGAATGCCTATCGCATGCGCCGCGTGCATCACACCTACTGCCATGTCATCGTTACTGGCAAAAATGGCTGACACACGCGGGGTGAGCGAGAGTAACTCGCGCCCGCACTTAATCCCTGACTCGAATGTGAATTCACCCTGAAAGACCCAACGCGGATCGACGGGTAGCTTATGTGCCGCATCGCCTTTTTATAGCCGGAAAAACGTTCTTTCGAGGCGCGCGAGTGGCGAAAACCCTTGATGAAGCCGATCTGCTGATGGCCATTTTCAATGATGTGCCTGGTCATTTCATAGGCCGCCGCGACTTCATCAATTGCCACATAAGGTGTTGGCAGATCCAGATCGTTCGGGATAATGCAGACATAAGGAATTTTTTCTTCATCGAGCGCTTCCAGTAAACCTGGCGTCCGTGCTCCGACGGCATCCGGATCCGTGTAGTGTTGGGCCATGTCATTGCTCTCCAATCAGTATCCATTCAGGAATCCGGGAGCAATGCAGATCAATCGGGCTTGGTGTCCTCTGGCTTTTGTCGTGTCAGCCATCGTTGTTGACATATAAAAATGTTCGGTGTTATATTCGGTCAGAATAAGTGGAATCGATTCCATTTTGTTTTTTTGTTTGCTTTTGAAATAAGCCTGAGCAATATCAAGCATGCACAATGCATTTCTGCCTAAATTATCAGGCGGTCTTGAAACAAACCAATAATGAAGAGTGCGGACACGAATCCGTCACCGGGGAGACTTAGTGATAAACATGCAGACGCTTATACCCATTAAGTTAGCGATTAAGCTATCAGTGATTGTGGCTATGGTATTTACCGCCACAGCCGCAGTGCAAGCGGCTGAGAACAAGGCCGAAGTAATGCACTGGTGGACTTCCAGCAGTGAATCGGCCGCAGTGCGCAAGATCGCTGATGCTTATCGTGCTGCGGGCGGAGTCTGGGTCGATACCGGTATCGCTGGCGCGGATCAGGCAAGAGCTATTGCCATCAACCGTATCGTAGGCGGAAATCCGCCAGCGGCAGCGCAATTTAATACAACTAAACAGTTTCTTGATTTGGTTGAACAGGGCATGCTCAATAATATAGATGACGTTGCGCGCGCCGAAGGCTGGGACAAGGTATTGCCTGAGATCGTGCTCAACGTGATTAAAGTAAACGGGCATTATTACGCTGTTCCCGTCAATATTCACATGCAAACCTGGATCTGGTATTCCAAGGCAGCGTTCAAGAAAGCGGGCATCGTTAAAGAACCGGCATCGATAGATGAATTATTTGCCGCGCTTGATAAGCTCAAGGCCGCCGGCATTATTCCACTTGCTCACGGTGGACAGGCATGGCAAGAAACGATACTTTTTCAGGCTATGCTGGCCAATCTCGGGGGCAAGGAACTGTATCTGAGCACCATGCGCGACAGAGATCAGCGCGCCCTCAATTCAGACGCTTTCAAAAAAGTACTGCTGGCGTTTAAGCGCATGCAATCGTATGTTGATCCGGGTTCTCCCGGTCGTAATTGGAATGATGCAACCGCGTTGCTTATTAGTGGCAAAGGGGGAGTGCAGATCATGGGTGACTGGGTTAAGGGTGAATTTGCGGCAGCTAAACAAGTGCCGGGTAAGGATTTTGGCTGCATTCCTGGATTGACTCCCACATCTCCTTATCTGATACAGGGTGACGCTTTCGTTTTTCCTAAAACCGGTAACGCCCAAACCTTGAGTGCGCAAAAACTTTTGGCCAAGGTCATGCTTGCACCCGGCACTCAACTTGAATTCAATAAACTAAAAGGCTCGATTCCGATTCGTGCCGACGTCGATGCTTCCAGCATGGATATCTGTGCTCAGGCAGGGATGGCCATCATGAAAGACAAATCACGTCAGGTCGGCATCAGTGAAGTATTCCTCACGCCGGATCAGAATGGCGCCATCCAGGACGTATTAACGGCATATTGGAATACCCGTATGCCGGTAGAGAAAGCGCAGAAAAATCTGGCTGCAGCGTTGAAGAACTAAAGCAATGATGTACACACGTCGCATTCTTTGTTTCTTCAGGCAGGTGATTCCTTTCACTGCATTACTGCCGATGGCGATAGTCGCCATCGTTGGCTATCTTGGCTCAGTGATATGGTCGTTCAAGGTCTCTTTGAGTAACTCCCGCTCGTTACCGACCGATACCTTTGTCGGGATGGCGCAATACGTGCGCCTGTTTGAGAACGAACGTTGGATACTTTCGATGCAAAACCTGGCGATCTATGCGGCTCTGTTCATTCTGTTGAGCATGATCATCGGTTTTCTTCTCGCTGTCTTTATTGATCAGGAAGTTACTGCAGAAGGGGTNNTGGCAGTGGATACTGATGCCCGGCAGCGGTATCGAATCGGCGGTGCGGCAACTAGGTTTTCCTGATTTTCAGTTTGACTGGATACTTGATGAGGATAAGGTGATCTATACCATTGTGCTTGCTACGGTATGGCAGGCATCGGGCCTGGTCATGGCACTGATGTTGGCAGGCCTGCGGGGTATTGACGAAGAAATCTGGAAGGCCGCACGGCTTGATGGTATCCCCACCTGGCGTGTGTATGTGTCCATCGTCATACCGATGCTGGCACCTACGATGGCGACGGTATTTTTATTGTTATCGACCGCTGCGATTAAATTATTTGATTCGGTAGTAGCGATGACGCAGGGCGGGCCAGGTACTGCCAGCGAAGTGCCTGCTAAATTCATCATGGACCATTTATTTGGCCGTGCCAATATCGCCTTGGGTTCAGCCGGCGCGATCATGCTGTTGATTCCGGTATTGGCATTGCTGGCGCCTTACGCGTATGCACGTAGCAGAAAGAAACGGCTATGAGTCTACCTACTATTGAAGTCAGGAAGCGTGCTAGATCAGGTTTGACGCCTGCCCGTATAGGTATCTATGCGTTTCTTTTCGGTGCCGCTTTATTTTTTTTGCTGCCCTTGTATGTCATGCTCGTTACCTCTGTGAAGACGATGGATGAGATTCGCCTGGGGAGTACTTTTGCATTCCCCGTGCATCTGACATTTGAACCATGGCGTGCGGCATGGTCCAGCGCCTGCACGGGCGTTGCCTGTGAAGGCATCCGCGGGGGATTCATCAATTCGCTGGCAATCGTCGTTCCGAGCACGATACTCCCTATACTGTTGGGGGCGATGAACGGTTACGCCTTATCGTTCTGGCGCCCTCGCGGCGCCAATCTCTTGTTCGGCATATTGATGGTCGGGGCATTTATCCCCGTGCAGGTGATGATTTTTCCACTGGTTCGGGTACTTGCATCGATGGATCTGTTTAGCTCATTACCGGGAATCGTATTGGTACATACCATCTTCAGCATGCCGGTACTGACCTTGTTATTCCGTAATTATTACGCAGCTATACCGCATGAATTATTTCAGGCTGCACGCATCGACGGTGGCGGCTTCTTGCGTATTTTTGTGCAACTGATGCTGCCGATGTCACTTCCCATCATAGTGGTGGCGGCCATCATGCAGGTGACTGGTGTGTGGAACGACTATATCCTTGGCCTGGTATTTGCTGGCAGAGAGAACCAGCCGATGACGGTGCAGCTTAATAATGTCATCAATACCACCACGGGAACTCGTCTTTATAACGTCAATATGGCTGCAACGATTCTCACCTCGCTAGTGCCATTGACGCTCTATTTTATTTCCGGCCGTTGGTTTGTACGCGGTATTGCAGCAGGTGCTGTCAAAGGTTAAAAAGGTAAATCTGTGTCTAACGTCAGTCTGCAAAAATTATGTATCACGCTTGGTGGCAACGAGATTATCCATGACCTGGATCTGGCTGTCGAAGACGGAGAGTTTCTGGTTTTGCTTGGACCATCGGGTTGTGGCAAATCCACCCTGCTGCATTCGATTGCCGGCTTGCTTGACATTACCTCAGGTACGGTGGAGATCGGCGGCGAGGATATGACCTGGGCCGATCCGAGCGAACGCCATATCGGTATGGTGTTTCAGTCCTATGCGCTGTACCCCACCATGACGGTGGAAAAAAACATGTCTTTCGGGCTGCGGATTAACGGTATACCCAAAGATGAAATCGCGCGCCGGATCAAGAAGACAGCCGAAATGCTGCATCTGGAACCGCTGCTGCAGCGTAAACCATCAGCACTTTCTGGTGGGCAGCGTCAGCGTGTTGCCATAGGCCGTGCCTTGGTGCGTGAGGCAGGTGTTTTTCTATTCGACGAGCCATTGTCGAATCTGGATGCCAAGCTGCGCGCCGCCTTGCGCCGTGAGCTCAAACTGCTGCACCAGCAACTGCATGCGACGATGATTTATGTTACTCATGATCAGGTCGAGGCGATGACATTGGCGACGCGTATCGTGGTCATGCATGCCGGAAAAATCCAACAGATAGGTACGCCTGCATATGTTTATGAACAGCCAGCCAATCTGTTTGTGGCAGGATTTTTGGGCGCACCTGCAATGAATTTCATCGACGGAAGCCTTGATCAATATGGCGTATTCATGGCTGCGGCAATCACGCTTGACTTGACTTCCTATCAATTTAAAACAATGCCAGTTGCCTCGACCTTAACTAAGAGCATGTTAGGTGTGCGTCCCGAGCACATACAGATTGCCCCTGATGGAAGTTTTACTGGAACTGTGGCATTGGTCGAGCCGATGGGGAGTCATCAGGTGGTCTGGATACGGATAGACAAGCACTTGTTATCGTCTATTGTCAGTGATGCCCGGGCGTTCGATGTAGGTGATAAGGTGAATTTTTCAATCGATATCACCCGGGTCTCGCTTTTTGATCCTGTCACGGAACAACGGATATAAGCCGGAAAAAGAAGGGATGATATGCGTGGCGTATCCATGTCTTAGGAAATGAGCGCCGTCTGTAAGTCGTGCGTGATTTGTAATCGGGTAGGTAAATGTTAATTGTTTGAAATCGCAATGTTGAATTTTTGATGGAAGAAATAAAATGGCCACAATCAAAGATGTAGCCCGACTCGCCGGCGTTGGTCTTGGCACCGCATCTCGTGTCGTTAGCGGAAAAGGGTCGGTTTCGTCCGCAACTTTGGAACGTGTGAAGAAAGCGATTGAAGAATTGGATTTCCGTCCCTCGCATGTTGCGCGTTCTTTGCTGTCAGGCTCTTCCCAGATGATCGGTGTCTATATTCCTTTGCTTAAAGGCACTTTTTATATGCCTATCTTGCAATTGATTGATAACGAATTGCGTGCGGCCGGATTGCATATGGTGGTGGCGTTCGGTGTCGGCTCTGGCGATTTGCGAGAACAGGCGATAGAAGGGATTACCTTCCTGATTGAACGTGGTTGCGATGGCCTGATCGTGATGAGTAACGCTCTTCTTGATAGTGACATCGATGCCTTAGGCGCAAAGAAATCTCGTTTGGTTGTACTGAATCATTGTTACAAAAATATTGCTGAACAGTGTTTTTCTGCAGATCATTTTCTCGGCGGTCGAATGGCGGCTCAGGCCTTGCTCAAGCATCAACACCGAAAAATTGCTGTTATTGCGGGGCCGGCAAGTGCATCTGATAACGTTGAGCGGATCGATGGTTTCGTTAGTGAGCTAGCGCATGCAGGTGTAGACACGTCTACGATGTGGATTGCCGAAAGTAACTTTTCTCCAGATGGCGGTTGGGCTGCAGCGGAAGAATTGGTATCTTCCGGATATCAATTCACAGCATTGTTTTGCGCTAATGATGAGATGGCTATCGGGGCGCTGTCCTACTTCCAGCGTGCCGGTATTGCAGTACCTGATCAGGTGTCTGTGATTGGTTACGATGATACTGAAACCGCGGAATTTTCTGCGCCTAGATTATCGTCGGTGCATATCGCCTGGAGCGAGATGACGATGAACGGACTTAATTTTTTACTCAACCGCTGTTATGACATGAATCGCAGCATTGAGCGACAATTTCCGGTTGGCATGACATGGCGGAGCTCTGTGGCGAAAGCGCGAAAGTTAAGTGCAAATAGAAATCATGTTAAATAACAGGTTTTTGTTTGTGACGTTTCTGTGGGTATTGAAATTTTTCCTGACAAGGGTTTTTGAGTACATTGAAAAATATTGCATAGAAAATGAGAACGCCTTTGTGCGAATTTTTCAAGATAACTGAAATCTTTATTATCGCGGAAGCGATAAATTATCTAGTCAGCTTTTCTCTATATCAAAAACCATTCAGTTTCTTGAATGGTATAAATTTGGAATCGATCCCAAATACTTGTCAAAAAAATGATATTGGGAAGCAATAATTTGTATTATTAGCTTTTGTACTGTTGCGGTTTTTTTACAAAACTTAAAAAAATAGTGACATTAAAAATAAAATGACCTATATTGAACTCAGTTAATTGGGAGCGTTTCCAATTTAACTGGAATCGTTACCAATCTGAGTGTGCAATAAACTCTTGAGTTGATCTTGCGCTGAAGTAATGATTAGCTAAAGCCGTATCTATACCGATAAAGAAAACGAGGAGATATTTGATGAAAAGTTCTACCAATCAGCGCCATCAGAGTTTAAAAAAACACTACCCTGTATTACGTGTCAAGCCAATTGTTGCTGCGATTTCAAGTTTGTTATGTGTTACAGGCTCTGCCTATGCTCAGCAGCAAGTGCCTGAAGAGAAAGTGAATACCATCGTTGTAACAGGCATGCGATATGCGATAGAAACATCGATTGCATCCAAACGGAATTCTGATTCTATCGTAGAGGCAATTTCTGCTGAAGATATTGGAAAATTGCCAGATGTCAGCATTGCCGAATCACTCGCACGTCTTCCTGGCCTAGCGGGGCAACGCGTAGATGGCCGTGCACAAGTTATTGCTATCCGTGGCTTGTCACCGGATTTTGCAGGTACGCTGTTGAATGGTCGCGAAATAGTTACTACGGGAGACAATCGTGGTGTGGAGTTTGATCAATTTCCATCAGAGTTGATCAATTCTGCCACCGTCTACAAAACTCCTGATGCAGGTCTGCTCGGGCAAGGTTTGTCTGGCACAGTGAATATGCAGACGGTACGCCCACTTGATTTCAAGGACAGAACAATCGTCTTAAACGCACGTGGAGAAAGGAATTCCCAAGGGAAGCTTAATGCCAGCTCCAGCTCCATGGGCGGGCGCCTCAGTGCATCATATATCGATAATTTCGCAGATCACACTATCGGATTAGCTTTGGGCTTCGCCCATCTGGATTCGCCTTCTCAGACCAAGAAACAACAGATTTGGGGATGGGATCTGAATGGTGCTGCACAAGCAACGTCATGGGGACTGACACCAAAGAATTTGCCAGCTCAATATTTGCATTCAATGATACCGGGCGGCGACCAGATNNAAGCCGAATAAAAATCTGCACAGTACTGTCGATCTATATTACTCAAAATTTGATCAGAAAGAGACCATGCGCGGTCTCTTCTGGGGGCAGGGCGTTTGGGATGGTGGCCCAAATAATATTGCTAATCCAGGTTTTTCAACACTTCCTGATGGAACTACGGTATTGACCAGTGGTACGGTCAGTGGCCTTAAGCCGGTGGTCCGCAATGACTACAATACGCGCAATGACAAAATAGCCGCATTAGGCTGGAATACCGAACTCAAGTTGGATAAATGGACCACCATCGCCGATCTTAGTTATTCCAAGGCTGATCGCAGCGACACGACGATAGAGACCTATGCGGGAACAGGATTGGCAAACGGCTCTTTCAATTTTAATGTTCCAATGAACTCTCTTGAGGATGCGCGATTTATCCCCGGTTTGAACTATGCGGATGTTGCCACGATCAAGCTATCAGACCCGGCTGGGTGGGGGCATGACGGACGCCTTCAAAATTCAGCTCAGACAGATACATTGAAATCAATGCGCCTGCAAGCTAAGCGAGATCTGGACGGTTTCTTTAGTAATTTCGAAACTGGCATCAATTATTCTGAGCGCGAAAAAACGAGAATTTTTGATGTTTTCTTCGCTAATCTGTTGAATAACCGCGCGCCAGTTTCTGCCGGGTCTGATATTTTGCAACCTTCGACATCTCTTGGTTTTGGCGGTATCCCGGGTGTTCTTAGTTACGATGTCAACAGGGCATTGAACAAGTACTATACGATGGAGCACAGTGTCAGCACTGATGATTTGAAGAAAGACTACACGGTCAATGAAAAGGTCACTACCACTTTCGCCAAGCTTGGCATCGACACCGAGCTGGCAAAGACGCCGATTCGAGGCAATGTCGGTCTGCAGTTCATCCATACAGATCAATCTTCAGACGCGTTCAATATTCATGACAACAAAGTGGTCGGAAATGTCTCAAAAGGCACTACCTATAATGATGTATTGCCTAGTCTGAATTTGGTAGCCGACATGAGCAGTGGAATGCTCTTGCGTTTTGGTGCTGCGAAGACGCTTGCCCGGCCACGTATGGACCTGATGCGTGGTTCAGCCGATGCATCGGTCAATGCAACGTCTGGAAAATGGGGGGGGAGCGGCGGCAATCCGACCTTGGAACCGTGGCGCGCAAATTCTTTTGACCTGTCATTTGAAAAATATTTTGGCAAACGTAGTTATGCTGCATTAGCCGTTTTCCATAAAAAGCTGATTAGCTGGGTAAGTACAAAAACCGTTGATTATGACTTCACGGGTTATACCAATACAGCTAATAACGTGGTGCCGGTAAGTAATATTGGCACCTTCAGTACGCCTATCAATCGCGAAGGCGGGACTCTTAAAGGTGCAGAATTTAGTCTCGCATTGGAAGGCAACATGCTTTCGCCTATGTTAGATGGATTCGGCGTTTTGGGTAGCGCGTCAGTTACTAGTAGCAACATTACTGATGATCTTACTAATTTGAAATTGAGTTTGCCTGGCTTGTCAAAGACGGTTGCGAATGCCACTTTTTACTATGAAAAAAATGGCTTTTCAGCACGGATCAGCGAACGTTATCGTTCCGAGTTCCGTGGTGAGATTACCGGACTGTTTGCTGACCGTTCTTACTTGCGCATACTGCCAGATAGACAAACAGATTTCCAAATCGGGTATGAATTCCAAGGCGGTCGCTACAAGGGAGTGTCTCTTCTGTTTCAAGTCAATAATCTGACAAATTCGCCATACAAAAATGTACAGGACGGTAATTTTGCGGGTGGTACAGGCGGGACGCAGCCGAGAGAGTTTTCCCAATATGGCCGCCAGGTTCTGTTTGGCTTGAACTATAAGATTTAATTTTTAAAGAAATATAATTTTTAAAGCGTTAAAAACACCCCGACTGGCCTTGCCAGTTAGGGTGTTTCGATAATTGATTTATTTTCTCAGATAGTTTGCCAAGTACAAGAAAATAAAGACGTGGGAACCAAGCGCTTCCTGTTGAGTTTTGAAACATCGAATTTGAGTCAGATACGGCAGCGGTTAGGCGAAATAAAATTCACGGAAAAGGAGCCGTTATGGCGACGAATAGTTTGAAAGATATCGTCATTGTTGGAGGAGGCACTGCGGGTTGGATGACCGCTGCAGCCTTGGCGAAAATATTGACAAGCGGTTACAGGATAAGATTAATAGAATCTGATGAAATCGCGACTATCGGCGTTGGCGAAGCAACGATTCCCCATATTAGAAATTTCAATGCCGCACTTGGCATAGATGAAAATGAATTTCTCAGGACTACCCAGGGAACCTTTAAATTAGGTATCGAGTTTGTCAACTGGGGCAAGATCGGAGATTCATACATACATGGATTCGGTAGCATAGGGCAGGATCTGGCGACCGTTACTTTCTACCAATATTGGTTAAAAATGTACCAGATGGGTAAAGCTTCAGAACTTGATCACTATTCGATCAATACAATGGCGCCACGTCAATGCAAATTCATGCGTTCAGCGATGGATATGCCAAGTTCTCCCTTAAGTGATATTGCCAACGCATTTCACTTTGACGCAAGCCTGTATGCAAAGTTTTTGCGTGGCTTTAGTGAGCGGCTCGGCGTTGAACGGACCGAAGGAAAGATAGTCAATACCTTGCTCCGTGATCGCGACGGATTTATTGATGCTGTGGTATTGGAAAGTGGCGAAAAAATTAGCGGAGATCTGTTCATCGATTGTTCTGGCATAAGGGCATTGTTAATTGAGAAGGCACTGAATACCGGATTCGAAGATTGGCGGCATTGGCTTCCTTGTGATCACGCAATTGCCGTTCCTTGCGAATCTGTCGAACCCTTGCTTCCTTATACGCGTTCGACCGCTCATAGCGCAGGCTGGCAATGGCGAATTCCTTTGCAACATCGCATTGGGAATGGGCATGTGTATTCCAGCAAGTTCATGGGAGACGACGAGGCAACCAAAATCTTGCTTGGCAATCTGGACGGCAAACAGTTGGCAGATCCTCGTTACATTAGCTATACCGCGGGAAAGAGAAAAAAAGCGTGGAATAAAAACTGTGTCGCAATAGGGCTCTCTAGCGGGTTTCTTGAACCACTTGAATCGACCAGTATTCATCTGATCCATACCTCGATTTCGAGATTACTTACTTTTTTCCCAAATCGTGTATTTCATCAAGCGGATATTGATGAATTCAATGCGCAATCAGATTTCGAGTATGAGCGCATCCGGGATTTTATCGTGCTGCACTACAAAGCCACTGAACGCAACGATTCGGATTTTTGGAATTATTGCAGGAATATGGATATTCCTGACACCTTGCAAAAGAAAATGGACCTGTACCGCAGTAACGGCCGCGTCTTTAAAGAGGGTAGTGAATTGTTTGCAGAGGCGAGCTGGTTGCAGGTGATGCATGGACAAGGGATTCGGGCCCAGGGATACCATCCTTTGGTGGATTTGCGTTCAGAGGAAGAAATCGCGGCGTTCCTTGCTAACGTTAAAAACGTCATCAAAAAATGCGTTGATGTGATGCCGACGCATGCCGAGTATATTGCAAAAAATTGTGCGGCAAAGCAATAAATATATGACGACTTTAATTTTTTTAATTAAATAAAAGTGGCTATCGAACGCTTTTTTCTGCTTTAGTCCAATAAAATTGGAATCCTTTCCATTTTTAAGATATTTAGTCCCAATCTAATAAAATAATTATGACATTACCTCACACGGATACACTGACAGAACTTAAACGCAGTGACTTCGCTAAAGATTTTCTTTGGGGTTGTTCTACATCATCTTACCAAATAGAGGGTGCGGTTTCAGTCGATGGGCGAGTCGAATCAATATGGGACAGATTCACTGCGCAACCTGGAAAAATTCGTGATGGCTCAAGTGGTGCGATCGCATGTGATCACTACTCGCGCTGGCCAGAAGACCTTGATATCGCCCGCTCATTAGGATTAAACGCATACCGCTTTTCGATTGCATGGCCGCGCATATTTTCGGGCGTCGGCGCCAGACCAAATCAAAAAGGCCTCGATTTTTATTCGCGTCTGGTGGATGGCATGCTCGAACGCGATCTGATTCCTTTGGCTACTTTATATCATTGGGATTTGCCGCAATTTATACAAGAGCAGGGGGGGTGGAATCAGCGTGACACGGTTATGCTTTTCGCTGAATTTACGGAGGTATTGAGCCGGCATCTGGGAGATCGCGTCAAAAATTGGATTACACATAATGAACCCTGGTGTACTGCAGTGCATGGAAACCTCGACGGTATACATGCACCGGGCATTAAGGATTTCAAGACCGCATTACAGGTCAGCCATCACGTACTACTCTCACACGGGATGGCTATTCCCATTATTAGAAAGAATGTTCCGGAAGCTAAGGTTGGCATTGCCCTGAGTCTTCATCCTCTGACGCCAGCCTCTGAAAAAAATGAAGATGTCATTGCTACGCAACGCCATGACGGCATGCGTAATCGCTGGTTTCTTGACCCTTTGTACGGGCGTGGCTACCCCGAAGATATTTGGCAGCTTTGCGGCACCGATGCGCCCACAGTCATGGAGGGAGATTTGGCGATCATTGCTCAATCTACGGATTTTTTAGGGGTGAATTATTATTTTCCTGAAGTGGTGGAATATGCGCCTGAGGTTTTACCGTTTCAGGCGCGCGTGGTCGAATTACCCGACCTCGAGCGTACTGCCTTTGGTTGGGAAGTCTCGCCTGAAGGGCTGACCACATTACTGCGGCGCATTGAGCAAGATTACAATCCGGGCCCGATGTACATTACCGAGAATGGATCAACATACGAGGATGTTGTTGCTGAAGATGGTGCAATAGAAGACATTGAACGCCTTGATTACCTAAAACGCCATTTGATGGCAGTTCAGGATGCGATTGCCGAAGGCATTGATGTGAAAGGTTATTTTGCCTGGAGCCTGCTTGATAATTTTGAGTGGGCTGAGGGCTATTTACGACGTTTTGGATTGACGTATGTCGATTTTAAAACGCAGCGCCGCACATTAAAACGAAGCGGAAAATGGTATGGGGAGTTTCTCAAAAAATGCGGCGAGAGATTTTAATAATTGCAATAAGACTCCGCGCATATGCTTGTTTCACCGTCAGGACAAAAACGCAACTCCTGTATTAATGACCAAATTAATTAAATATCATGACACAAAAATCTTCTCTTGTAGCTCGCTTGGCATTAGGTTTGTTGTTTGCTCCGGTCGCGGCATTCGCGGCATCGGTTCAACCTACTGACTGGCCACATATCACTAGCTCCATTGCCAAAGATCCGGTACTGGAGGCGCGCGTTGCGCAGATTCTCGCCGGCATGAGTTTGTCGCAGAAGTTGGGGCAAATGACTCAACCTGAGATAAAGACAATTACCCCCTCTCAAGTGACTCAATACTATATCGGCTCTGTGCTTAATGGCGGGGGCAGTTGGCCAAAAGGAGATAAGTATGCTACTGCTGCGGATTGGGTCGCACTGGCAGATCAATACTACGCTGCATCAATGTCGACAGATATGGCGATCAAGGTGCCTGTGGTCTGGGGTATCGATGCGATTCATGGAAACAGCAACGTGTTTGGTGCGACGTTGTTCCCGCATAACATCGGACTGGGGGCTACACATAACAAAAAATTGGTTGGAAAAATTGCTGCTGAAGTCGGCAGAGCCGTCCGCGCTACCGGTATTAATTGGGTATTTGCACCAACATTAGCGGTGGTGAGAGATGACCGCTGGGGACGGACTTACGAAAGTTTTTCAGAAGACAGCACTCTGGTCAGAGAGTATGCCGGTGTTTATGTTAGCGGACTACAGGGTAACTTCGATCGTGATGAAAATGTGATCGCCACTGCCAAGCATTTTCTGGGAGATGGGGGAACAGATCAGGGCAAGGATCAAGGCGTTAATTTGTCTAGCAAGGCGCAGATGATCAAGCTCCACGCGCAAGGATATTTTAGTGCGCTGGCTGCTGGAGCGCAAACCGTGATGACTTCCTACAATAGTTGGAACGACCTTGCCGCAGGCATAAATTACGGAAAAATGCATGGCAGCAAAGCGATAGTCACGGATATTCTGAAGACAAAAATGGGCTTTGATGGTTTCGTCATTTCTGATTGGAACGCGATAGGTCAGATACCGGGTTGTACTAATGCGAGTTGCCCAGCGGCGGTCAATGCAGGTGTCGATATGTTTATGGTGCCGGACGATTGGCAAGCATTCATTGCCAATACGATGGCGCAAGTCAATAGCGGACAGATTTCTATGGCGCGCATTGATGACGCAGTCACCCGAATCTTGCGCGTCAAGCTGCGAGCAGGGTTGTTTGGGAAAAAGCCATCGCAGAATATTTATGCAGGAAAACAAGAGGCCCTGCAAGCGCGTGAACTGGCTCGCCAGGCGGTACGCGAGTCACTGGTACTGCTAAAAAATAATGCGAATGTGCTGCCGCTTACTCGTGGTAAAAAAATTCTCGTGGTAGGTAAAAGCGCGGATAACATGTCAAACCAAACGGGTGGCTGGAGTCTGACATGGCAGGGAACTGATAATAAGAACAGCGATTTTCCTAACGGAGACACGATACTTGCCGGAATAATTGAAGCGGCAGGGGNNGACGCAGTGATTGCTGTGATCGGTGAAGGTCCATATGCGGAGGGCGCTGGTGACATTGGCCCATCAGGGACCTTACGGCATAGTGGTGCTTATCCGGAAGATTTGGCTGTATTGCGAACAGTTGCCGGTAAGGGAAAACCTGTGGTTACGGTCATGGTTGCCGGTCGTCCTCTGTATGTCAATGACTTGCTGAATTTATCAAATAGTTTTGTGGCAGCCTGGCTGCCCGGGTCTGAGGGCAAAGGCATCGCTGATGTACTATTTAAAAATGCTGAAGGAAAGATCAATCATAATTTTTCCGGCACACTTTCTTTCTCATGGCCGAAGACGGCATGTCAGGCTACGCTGAATAAGGGCGATGCGCAATATAAACCACTGTTTGCGCTTGGATATGGATTGAAGTACGGGAATAAGTCGAGCATAGCGCAGCTGAACAGTCATTTTTTGCCAGGCGGATGTGGTGTGTCAGTCTCGCTACCGGTATTTAATCAAGCCGATCGCTCTAGTTTTCCTTTGTATATTTCAAGCGGATCGAATCGTGTTGCCCTCGGCGCTGATCTTAATGCCATCCTGACATTGCCAGCAATTAAAGTCGAAACATCTCAGGTTAACACCCAGCAGGATGGCAAGTTGGTGACGTGGACAGGGAGTGCGAGCATTGAGGCACATGCGGCTAAAGCAATGGCGTTACCACGTTATGCAAGCACGGACGGCGCCTTGCAATTCGATACTATTGTTTCCAATGCACCAAATGGCACTGTTCTGGTGACCATGGAATGCGGTACCGCTTGCTCCGCCAGCGTTGATGCCACTGCAGCCTTCAAAAGCCTTGTCGGAAAGGCGAAACAGACAATCAAGATACCGCTCGCTTGTTTTTTGGAAAAAGGAGTAAATCTGAATAAGATTGATACGCCATTTATGGTCACAACGGATGCCGCATTTTCCGCTGCCTTTGCCAATATTCAGATTGTCGGCGGCGCTGCCAAAGATACGGATGTCTTGCCTTGTAGCGGGGTGAAATGAGACACGCTTTACATGGCTCAGATGTTAGTCAAACGCTTTCCACATTTGATTGATGATGGCGTGAAGCGTCATCCTAATGACATGTGTTGATGGTGACGTTACGCGTAGGTTCCGAACAATCTTGGGCAACTCTATCCCACAGTATTTTCTTACGCTATTGAAATATAAAAAACATTTAAAGAACAGGAGACCACAATGGAACATATCGTACAAGCACAGCAGGTTACCAATAGTCAAATTAATGGCAAGAGCAATACGGCGCCATTAATCATCGTCACCATTCTATTTTTCATGTGGGGATTGCTGACATCATTAAATGATGTACTGATCCCCCATTTAAAGGCCATCTATACGCTCACTTACGTACAAGCTATGCTGGTGCAGTTCTGTTTTTTTGGGGCATATTTTATTGTCTCGCTACCTGCAGGGATGTTGATCAAGAGAATCGGTTATCAAAATGGTGCGGTGGTCGGCTTGATGATTGCTGCAGCTGGTTGCGCCTTGTTTTATCCTGCCTCTGTTAGCGGATATGCGGTATTTTTGTTGGCGTTTTTTATACTTGCTGCCGGCATCACTATTTTGCAAGTTGCTGCGAACCCTTATGTAACGGTATTGGGTGAGGCTAAAACAGCATCAAGCCGGCTTACATTGACTCAAGCGTTTAATTCACTCGGTACGACGATTGCGCCTACGCTTGGCGGCATTCTCATACTGTCGGGTGGCGTACTGACAATTACTGAATTTGCTCAGTTACCCGCGACAGAACAAGCTTTGTACCGCGCCAAAGAGGCTGCATCTGTACAAGGTCCTTATCTGGCTCTGGCAGCAGCATTGCTAGTACTTGCTTTGTTGTTTGCTTTTGCGCGCTTGCCTAAAATCACCCATACAGACGATAGCCAGACCGAAGTTGCTATCACCAATAAAACAAGTGCGCTCGAACATCGTCATTTGTTACTCGGAGCGATAGGGATTTTTTTATACGTTGGTGGCGAAGTAAGCATAGGAAGTTTTCTCATTAATTTCCTCGGAGAGAGCAACGTTGCTGGCTTGTCCGCTGCAAACGCCGCGCACTACGTGAGTTTTTATTGGGGGGGCGCCATGCTTGGGCGTTTTGTCGGCTTTGCTGTCATGCGTTATGTTAGTCCTGGTAAAACACTGGCGTTCAATGCGGGCTGTTCTATCGTGCTTATTTTGACTGCAATCTTCAGTCACGGCCAATTAGCGATGTGGTCGATTATCGCCGTTGGCTTATGTAACTCAATCATGTTTCCAACTATTTTTAGTATGTCGCTCAACCAGTTGGGTAAATTCACCGGGCAGGGTTCGGGTATCCTGTGCATGGCGATCGTGGGAGGAGCCATCGTTCCTTTTGCACAGGGGTTTTTGGCCGATCTTATAGGATTGCAATGGTCATTTTTCATACCTGCCGCTTGCTATACCTTCATTCTTTACTTCGGTATTAAGTATGCTGGCATGTACCACGGGGTTGTTAAGTAAAGCTATCTGAAAACGTAACATTGGCTAAAGTTTTCTGATGTTTCCGTATTTTTACTTCCGGTATTTTTCAACAATATCTGCTGAATGTCGCTCGATCAATAATTTGTGTTTTTGATTGGCGGATCAGGCTAAATGAAAGAAGGGCGATGATTAGATACGGCTCACTGCTGGCTTTACTTGCGCTCTTATCATTGACCGCGTGTAAAAAAGAGCTAACCGAACATCCATTGCTCTATAGCCGTGAGCCAGCGGTGGTTAGTAAACCGCTTTATCGATTCGCCATCCACCCGCTTCACAACCCTGGCAAGCTTAGCGAAGCCTATCAGCCTCTTATCGATTATCTGAATCATGAATTAAAAAGTGTTCACCTCGAATTGGAGGCATCGCGGGATTACTCAAGTTATGAACAGAAATATCATGACCGTGAACCTGAATTTTTGTTGTCCAATCCGTGGCAGACTTTGCAGGCAATGCAAGTCGGTTACCACGTTATTGCAACCGCTGGCGATGCGGCGGATTTCAAGGGGATTTTCATTGTCAGAAAGGATAGCGGCATTAAGGTGCCGGCCGACCTGAAAGGCAAGAAAGTGGCATATCCTTCGCCTACCGCGTTAGCCGCCGCCATCATGCCTCAATATTACCTGCATACGAAGGGCATTGACGTCAATCGTGACATCGAAAATATCTATGTGGGTTCTCAAGAATCATCCATTATGCACGTCTATTTAGCCCAGTCTTCTGCAGGCGTAACCTGGCCTCCACCTTGGCGCTTATTTCAGAAGGATCACCCTGGCGAGGCAGCACAGCTCGAGATAATTTGGGAAACGCCAACAATGATCAATAACGCAATCATGGTGCGTAATGACGTACCAAAAAGCGTTATCGAAAATGTGCGGAAAACACTTCTGAACCTGACGAAAACACCAGAGGGCAAATTGATACTCGACAATATGGAGACGGCCTTATTCGAGTCTGCAGATGATTCACATTATGAGCATGTCAGAAAATTTATTAAGGTCTTTGAAAAATATGTTCGACAGGTGATAGATAAATGACCTTATGCCATCTGAAATGGTTGTTTGCCGGAACTTTGCGCAGGCAGCTTATTGTCGGCATGGTGATCGTCATCTCAACGATTATGTCTGTGTTTGTATGGGATATCTCATTGCGTCAGCGTGCATTGCTGCGCGAACTACAAACTGATCAGACGGTCGCTCTTGCTCGCAGCACAGCAACGTCCGCATCAGTCTGGGTTTCTTCTCGTGATTTCAGTGGCTTGCAAGAGATTGTCGATGGGCTTGTCATCCATCCCGATCTAAGACATGCGATTGTGCTTGACCTCAGAGGGCAGATATTAGCTCACAGTGATACTACACGACGTGGGTTGTATCTGACCGATCTGCCACAGCATGGGAAATTGGAGATATTTCAATCGAATGCAGGATCAGTCGATGTTATCAGCCCCGTCATGCTCGCCAAAAGCCAGATTGGCTGGGTAAGGATTGGCCTGAATACGGACACTCTTGATATTAAACTTGCCGAGATAACACGACATGGAATTTATTATGCATTGTTCGCCATTCTTTTAAGCGTTTTATTTGCCGCGCTGACAGGGAGATATCTGACACGTCGCTTATATGCAATTCAAAAAATTGCTGATGCTGTCCAGTCTGGGCATTCAGAGCTACGTGCAGTTGTTCCAGGTGATGACGAGGCGGCTCAACTTGCACGACAATTCAACAGCATGCTAGACACCTTGGAAAAGCGGAATACAGCACTGGTGAATAGCGAGGCTCAAAGCAGGGCGCTCATCAGTGTTATCCCGGATATTATTTTTACCAATCGACTAAACGGCGAGTATTTAGATGTCCATGCCCCTGATCAAAGCATGCTTTTTGTTTCTCCCGATATTTTCCTGCACCGTAGAATTGATGAGGTGCTACCCAAACCCGTTGCGGATTTATTTCAAAAAACTTTTTCTGCTGCGATTCATTGTGGCGATGTGCAAGAGTTAAACTATTCCTTGTCCATCGATGGTAAGAAACGGCACTTTGAGGCTAGAGTGGTTCCCTCTTCTGAGGATACGCTTATCTCTATCGTGCGTGATGTCACCGAGCGCCGCTTGAGTGAGGAAGCATTGCATATCGCTGCCACCGCTTTTGAATCACATGAAGGGATGATCATTACCAATGCCGAAAAAATGATCTTGCAGGTCAATAAAACTTTTACAGAAATTACTGGATACAGCGCTGAAGAGGCGCTAGGAGAAACACCACGACTGTATAGTTCCGCACGACATGACGAGATATTTTATGCAGCAATGTGGCAGAGCATTCAGACTGACGGAGCGTGGCAGGGTGAAGTCTGGAACAGGCGCAAGAACGGCGAGCTATTTCCCGCATGGCTCACCATCACTGCGGTAATTAGCGAAGAGGGGTTGGCGACGCATTACGTTGGAGCTTTTGTCGATATTACTCAGCGCAAGAAGGCGGAAGATCAGATAAAGAGTCTTGCCTTTTATGACCCCTTAACCGCCTTGCCCAATCGACGACTTCTTCGAGATCGTCTGGAAATAGCGATGGCTGGCAGTTTGCGTGGACAGCACAAAGGCGCTCTGCTATTTGTCGATTTAGACGATTTCAAGACACTTAACGACACTCTTGGTCACGACAAGGGGGACTGCCTTTTGTTTCAGGTAGCCAACCGTCTAAGCGCATGTGTCAGAGACGGCGATACAGTGGCACGCCTCGGTGGCGATGAATTCGTAGTCATGCTTGAAGACCTGAGCGACAACCTCACAGAGGCGGCGATGCAGGCGGAGATAGTGAGTGAAAAGATTCTTGGCGTGCTAAATCAAACCTATCAACTGAACGGTCATGAGTATTACAGCAGTGCCAGTATTGGCGTAACTCTATTCGGTGAGCAGCGTGAGAACATTGATGAGCCACTCAAACGTGCTGACCTTGCCATGTATCAGGCAAAGGCTGGCGGGCGAAATACGGTTCGCTTTTTTGATCCTCGCATGCAGACTGAAGTCTCCGACAGAGTCGTATTGGCAGCGGGCCTGCGTCGGGCGCTAACGCAGAACGAATTCGTTCTCCATTATCAAGCGCAAGTTACAGATGACAGCCAAATTGTCGGAGCTGAAGCACTGCTTCGCTGGCAGCATCCGCAGCGTGGATTGGTCGCTCCGATAGAGTTTATCCAGCTGGCAGAAGAAACCGGAATTATATTTTCTTTAGGTCAGTGGGTGCTAGAAACGGCGTGCGCTCAGTTAGCGATCTGGGCAACTAGAGTTGAGATGAAGAATATCACTGTCGCCGTAAATGTTAGCGCGCGACAATTTCAGCAAAATAATTTTGTCGATCAAGTGTTTGCAGTGATTGCACGCACAGGAGCTAATCCGCAACGACTTAAATTGGAACTGACGGAAAGCCTGTTAGTGAACAATATTGAAGACGTAATCGAGAAAATGAACAGACTAAAGAAAATAGGAGTCGGCCTTTCCTTGGACGACTTTGGTACAGGATACTCTTCGCTTTCCTATCTCAAACGGCTTCCATTAGATCAGTTAAAGATCGACAAGAGTTTTGTGAAAGACATTCTCATGGATTCTCATGATGCAGCAATCGCAAAAATGGTTATCGCACTGGCTGACAGCATGGCATTGACGGTTGTTGCAGAGGGGGTGGAAGTTGAGAAACAACGTGCCTTCCTGATCGACCAAGGATGTAAGGTTTTTCAAGGGTATTTATTTAGCCGTCCTTTGTCGCTCGATAAATTTGAGAGATATTGCGGCCTGATTCAATCGGAAACAACTTGAAAATGAAAAGTATGCGTGGACATATGCAAGATTTCACCAGGTTGATAGGTCATATTGGAGTATTTTTTTGAGAAATTTTTTGTGTGCTTTAATATTTACCATATTGTGTCAGCAAGCCCATGCTGAAGTGCAGCTTGCCCATATTTTTACCGATCATATGGTGCTGCAAAGACAGCAAGCGATCTATGTCTGGGGATGGGCTAGGCCAGGCGAAAAAATTTGCGTGAACTTTCACCGTCAATCTAGTCGAGCTATCGCTGATGCGCAAGGTTTTTGGCGGATTATGCTGCAAGCAGAGGCCGCAGGCGGACCTTACTCGTTAGTGGTCGTTGGCGATACTAGCATTACGCTCAATGACGTAATGGTCGGAGAAGTCTGGTTAGCAAGCGGCCAGTCGAATATGGAATTGGAGGTCAGTCAATCAAACGATGCAGCCAGTGAAATTTTACAGTCTGATTTTCCGCTCATTCGTCATATTAAGGTCCCTTTCAATGTCGCTCTTCATGGCGCCCGCGATATTGGAGAGGCAAAATGGAAAGTCAGTAACGCGAGCAATACAGGTGAATTTTCTGCGGTAGCCTATTTTTTTGCCCGCAAGTTGCATCGCGAATTAGGCATCCCTATCGGCATCATCAACGCCTCTCGCGGCGCTTCGAATCTGGAGACCTGGCTCAGCAAAGAAGCCTTCGTCAGCGGAGATGTATTCGAGACATTGTCTATGCCCGCCAATGCAACGGAGTTCCAGGCTCGCTACCAGAAGCAAATGCATACGTTGGTCTCCCAATGGCAAACTGAAATCTCAACAATGAGTGTATCCGGGGATGACTGGAAAGAGCTTAAGCTCGATGACCATGCGTGGTCCAGTCTTCGTGTGCCCGGTTATTGGGAAGAACAGGGGCTGCCCGATGTGGATGGTGTGCTCTGGTATCGTAGGGAGATAGAATTAACTGACGAACAGATTCGCTCGACGATAGGTTCGAATGCGGAATTGCAATTAGGAATGATAGACGACTGCGATGAAACATTTTTTAATGGGCATCTCATCGGTAGCACTTGTGGTTGGGACGCATTGCGGCGATATTCTGTGCCAGGAAGTTTGCTAAAATCAGGTAAGAATCTGGTGGCAGTAAGGGTGAAAGATACCGGTGGTGGCGGAGGTTTTCATGGTGACGACCAGCAAATTCGTTTGCAGTTGGGTGCTGATGCCGTTCAACTCGCAGGGGTCTGGAAAGCGCGCGTGCAGAATATATTGACCAAGGAGCAACCGGGGCAGAACGATTTGCCTGGAGCCTTGTTCAATGCGATGATTGCGCCCCTTACTCGCTTTCCGATCCGGGGTGTGCTTTGGTACCAAGGTGAAGCTAATGTCCCTCGAGCCCAACAATATGAACGCAGCTTTCCCTTGTTGATCAAGGACTGGCGCAAGCAATGGCAACAGGAACAATTACCGTTTTATTTCGTGCAACTTGCGTCATTCTTGCCTTTAGAGAAAAATAATCTTGCGGGAAGCAAGTGGGCCGAACTGCGTGACGCACAACGCAAGACCTTGAAATTGCCGGGCACAGGTATGGTGGTGGCTACCGACATCGGAGATGCCATTGACATTCATCCAAAAAACAAACAAACAGTCGGAGGACGTTTGGCCTTGCATGCGATGAAGAACGAGTACGGTAATAAAAAATTGACGGCCAACGGCCCTATGTATCGGTCAATGCGAGTGCATAATTCTCATATCGAAATTTCTTTTTCTGAAATTGGTCGCGGCTTGGTAGCAAGCGGGGAGGACGCTATTCTGCGCGGCTTCACAATTGCAGATGATCACCAAGTTTTTTCTACTGCTGAAGCAAGTATTCGCGGAAACAAAGTCATTGTGTCGCATAAAAACATTATCCACCCTAAGGCCGTACGTTACGGTTGGGTAGATAACCCGGAAGAAAATAATCTTTTTAACCTCGACGGATTACCTGCCTCACCATTTAGAACGGACAACTGGCCTATGCTGACAGAAGCGGACAAATATACGTCTGTCGCTTTAGCAATCAAACCTGAGGCTGCCAAGCCTGTCATTCAAGGTGAAAAACTGCGTCAGTTCAAAAAAATAAATTGAATGGAAGTGGGTATTCGCGTGATGCGCATCTGCCGTCAAATTTTTTCGCCCAGGTTGACAGGATGAAGAAGTTTTAAAAAATCTATGATTTTTCAGTGAACCCTACCTGTTTCCCGCTAATGAAAATATTTTCGTTCGGTCATTTTGCCTTGGCTACTGATGCTCTCGAGGTTACGCTGATGGGAAAGTCTCGCACGACCGCAGCGTTAGATCCGTAACAGCGATTAAGCAGATAGTTGATACCACTGTGGGTTACTTCGAGCCAGGGAATGTGTATAGATGTAAGACGTGGTGCTGAAAATTCAGCGCTGTCGGTATCGTCATATCCCAACACTGAAACTTGATCTGGCACTGAAATGCCCGCATGCTGAAAATACGATAAAGCGCCGACAGCCATTTCATCGTTGGCACAAAATAAGGCTGAGAATTTGTAGCCGGAGTCGATCAATGATTTGGCTAAGGTCCAGCCACCTTCAGGAGAAAAGTCACTTTCAGCAATCCACACTTTTGAGGTGTCGATACCAGCTTGCGCCAATTCATCCATAAAACCGGATATACGGTCAACATTATCGGCAGACGTAGATGGGCCCGCAATGACGGCAATTTTACGGTGTTTGTTTTGCAGAAAAAGCTGCGCTGCCAGCTTTCCGCCAAGTCGATGGTCGGCGCTAAAACATTGATCTCTAATGCTGTCATAAAAATGGTTTAGTACAACCAGTCGCGATTGTTTTGGCCCTAGCGCAGAAATATCATCGTCAGACAAGGCATTGCTCATCACGATTAGTCCGTCGCAACCTCGCTCCATCAGAAACTCAATGCCTTCTATTGCCTGATTTCTCGCATCCCCATCGCCCACACCAAAGGCGACTACCATGTGTAAGCCAGCCGCACGTAATTCGGCATCTATCGCAGCTAAAATGGGCGTATAGAAGGATCCTTTAAGAATAGGAATATATACGCCTATCATCTGTGATGAGCCAGACATCAGGGCGCGCGCAACGTGTGAAGGACGAAAATTTAATTCATTAATCGCATTTTGTACGCGTGCAAGTGTTGATGGCGAAACAGCGCCTTTTCCACTCACTACGCGCGACGCGGTACCGAGCCCAACACCAGCAAGGCGCGCAACATCCTTAAGTGTCGCCATATATCTTTTCCCAGTCAAATTTGCAATGTCGAAGAATACCGCACATGTTATCGAGTGCGCACAAATTTTACCTTTGGTCTAACTAATTTCAAGAGCGATTTCTGAGGTGTTCAGCGAAGATTGATTTTTACCACTACCGGATGATGGTCTGAGGGGTAGTGTTGATTAAACGAATCGCTTAAAACAGCGTATTTAATCACCTCGACCTGGTTATTGACAAAAATATAGTCTATTCGGTCCGCCATCTTTGCATCTAACTTGAACCCGTTAAATGTCCCAACCGGACCATATGGTGCATTGGAAGTGACGAGATAAGCATCGCGTAATGCACTTTGCATTGTCAGAATTTGTTCTGTTTCTGGTGTCGAATTGAAGTCGCCGACACATATGACAGGATTATTTCCTGCAATTTCAGCGATTTTTCTTAGCAATAATTTTGCCGATTCCCTACGGGCTATGACACCTTCGTGATCGAAGTGAACGGAAAATACGAAAAAGGATTTATTGTTTTTCAAATCACGCAATTTTGCCCATGTAGCAATGCGATTACAGCAGCGTGCATCCCACCCTTTTGAAGGCTGCTCCGGAGTTTGACTTAACCAAAAGTCACCGTTATCTTCCAATGAAAATCGATTATCCCTGAAGAAAATTGCCGAAAATTCCCCCCCTGATTTGCCATCGTCACGTCCTACTCCAACATGTTTGTATTCTTTCATGAGAGCCAGATATGCAATCTGCTCTTTTAAACCTTCTTGCGTACCAAATATATCGAATTCGTGATAACGGATCAAGGATTGCACTGCTTCCTTGCGGTGCGGCCAAGCGTTATCGCCATCCTGTGCAATATTTAGTCTCAGGTTGTAGGTCGCGACATTGATCACTGGATTCGTGGCTGACTCGTCCTGCGCATAAGCGGTGGACATCACCATACATACAAGCATGATCAGCGAATAAATTCTCAAGGGGGAAAACGTGATTTTAGAAAAAGACATAATGATCTTTATTTAAATTACTGCTTCCAGACATAGGTAGCTACGCTCTTGGCTTCAAGGCTGGTTTGAAAGCTCTGGCCATACTGGCGCACTGAAAATGGCTTTGTTTCCATAGAAGGATTTGCTACGATCAATACCAGCGAGCCATCGTCTGCATTGCGAAATGCGATACTTTCCAGGCCATCTACGCCGCTTGATTTTATGCGTTGCGCGCCCTGGCGGACAAATTTACTGACGTGCGCCAGCGCATAATATTCGACATTGCGTGTCACTTCGCCTGTCTTGGAATTGATGGTGACAACTCCCCGGCAATTGTTACAGCCACCCAAATGGGGGCCAAAATTTTCATCAAGTGCCAGATTCCACAAAAGTACGCCTTTGGCCCATTCATGCACACTTCCGATGATTAAGGTGCGCATAAAAAATTGCAGATTGTCAGCCCACACCGGTGCCCATTCTCCTCCAGAGCATTCTGTAAAAAAAGTATCCTTGTCCGGATAAGTGTCGTGCACGATAGACTGTGCCTTAACGTTACCTGCGTAGCAATGCCACGCTATACCGTCTACATAAGCAGCGGCAACCGGATCGGACAGAACCTTTATCGGTGAGTTTGGTTCATCCCAGTTGTGATCCCACTCGAAAATTTTTGTGGCCAGATTATTCCGGCGTAGCAGTGGACCAAGGTGATTGCCAATAAAGTTCGCACGTGCTGCAGGATCCATACGCATGCCAGGATAATTCGTCGGTTCGAAATGAGGCTCGTTCTGGATGGTAAGCGCAAAGATNNGCACTTTTCACTACGGGCAGCACATCGGCGCGGTTCGGTGCGATTGAAAAATGCGTGAGATACGGATCTGTCTGGCCTGCAGGAATATCATCAAAACTATAATGACTACGAGAGAAATCCGACGCACCTATCGTTAGCCTGGTGAAAGATAGACCAATGCCTTTTGAAGTACCAAACAGTTCCTGCATCAGGGCGGTGCGTTGTTGTTCACTCATTCTGGTCTGAATGAGCC